>Ga0193753_10000024_pt1 | contig 189814 bp, 159 predicted proteins | sample H1c2metaG_FD_144925 | JGI IMG/M metagenome (GOLD analysis project Ga0193753, IMG submission 144925) | Soil microbial communities from a riparian zone of the East river system, Colorado, United States - H1c2 | ecosystem: Environmental > Terrestrial > Soil > Riparian zone | place: USA: East...
ACCCGCGTTCGAGATTGACTTCACCAAGGAGCAGCTCGGCCGTCCACATCACATGAAGTTCACCGCCAACCCGACCCGCATGGCCTCGCTTACGGGTGCATCCCTACGCTGATGCGGCCGGTCGGCGCACTGGCTCAAGTTGTGGCCGGAGTATTGTCTCTCTCCGGCATAGCGGGTGTGGCATGCGCAGCTGTCGACCCCGGCAAGGCGACGGCGCCACGCATGGAATTCGTGCCGCCCGCGCCGGGTAGTTACAAACTTCAGAAGATTCAGCGCATCTCGGATGCCATATTGCTCGATACTTCAGGTCATGCAGTCAAGCTTTCGGCACTCACGCAAAGCAAGATCACGCTGCTGACGTTTTTCTATACGTACTGCGCCGATCCTTTGGGTTGCCCGTTTGCGCATACGACGCTCGCCGCTTTGCGCGATCGCGTGAGAGGCGACCGCGCGCTCGCGAACCGGGTGCGGTTCGTCAGTGTCAGCTTGGACCCCACCCACGACACACCTGAAGCCATCGCGACCTATGGCAAAGAATTTACCGTCGATCCACAATTTGACTGGCGTTTTCTCACCGCGCGCCGCGTGCCGGACCTTTTACCCATTCTCGAGGATTTCGGGCAGGACGTCAGCGTGGACCTGGATGCGAACGGCTATGCGACGCGCACGTTGCACCACATGCTGAAAATGTTTCTGATCGACGCCGGCGGCGAGGTGCGGGAAATTTACACGCTATCCTTTTTACAACCACAAGTGATGTTCAACGACATCAAGACGCTTGCTCTGGAAACGGGCTGATCGCTGCTGGGCGGATTCCTGGCCGGTGATTTATGAGCTTTCGACGCGATCGGCGCTTGGTCAGCTCCGCTCAAATTCGGCGCGCTTAGACAATGTCATCGATTTCTCCGGGCGGCGGCGCGCAATAGTTGACGGAACCACACGTGCGCTGGCTCGCTCGCGACTCGCGAATGCCACGTCATGAAATACGGAAAGGCCTCAATCTCGCGAGGCGCTTCAATCATCCGTACTCCGGCGACTGCAGCCGTGATCGCTGCCAATTTTCGGGGTACTGTCAGGATTAAATCGGTGTGAGCAATTGCAAAAACCGCTGGCACGAAGAAAGGCATGCTCAGGGCAACGCTGCGCTTTACCCCCAACTGCGCCAGTGGGCGATCCACTAGTGTCTGCTGCCCATCCCATGTATCGATGAGCACATGAGGCAGTTGCAGATACTGCTTGAGGCTGAGCCGGCGGCTGCGGACCCTCTGGGCCGATCCCGCCAGACAGACAAAGTCGACGTTGAACAGCACTTCCGTCTCCAGGAAAGGGGGTGCCGCCTCTGCACTGAGAACAATGTCTAATCGGCCCGCTGCGACTTCCTCGTAGCGCTGGTTGTTCCACACACAGGCCTCCACCCGAACGTTTGGTGCAATCGCCCGGATCTGATTCATGAGCGCCGGCAAGACGATCATCGAAGCGTGATCGGTCATGGCCAAACGAAAACGCTCGCGGCTGCGCGAAGGATCGAACTGTTCGCCCTGGACCATCGCTTCAAGCCGAGGAATGAGTGATTGCACCTCTTGCAACAGACGCTCTCCCCGCACCGTGCGCTCATAGCTTCGGCCGCTTCGAATCAGCAGGGGATCACCGAACATTTGTCGCAGCCGCTCGAGGGCCCTGCTCATGGCCGGCTGGCTCAAGTAACAGAGTTTCGCGGCTCGCGTGATGTGCCGCTCCTCCAGCAAGGCGCGAAGCGGCTGCAATAGATTGAGATCCAAGTTCCTTATATGCGCGTCACGCATGATAGGCATCATAGCAATTCATTGGACGAATAACGAGAAAAGCGCTTTCATGGCGCCACGATTTATCGAGGTCACGAGGAAACTTCATCATGTCCAACCAAACCACGAGAACGGCCATCGTTACAGGCGGCTCGCGCGGCATCGGTGCCGCGATTGCTCAGCGTCTCGCCAAAGATGGCTTCACAGTAGTGATCAACTACGCGGGGAATGCAGCGGAAGCTGAGAATCTGGTTGCCAAGATCAAGCAGAAGGGTGATCGCGCGATCAGCGTGCAAGCAGACGTCAGCGACCCGGCGGCGATGCGTCGAATGTTCGATCAGGTGGCCGGGACGTTGGGCGGCGTAGATGTTCTGGTCAACAATGCCGGAATCATGTTGCTGTCCACGATCGCCGACGCAGAGGACGAGGCGTTCGATCGGCAGGTCGCCGTCAATCTGAAGGGGGTCTTCAACGGCCTGCGGGAAGGTGCAAAACGGCTGCGCACTGGTGGACGCATCATCAGCTTCTCATCAAGCGTGGTTGGACTCTACCAACCTACGTATGCGCTCTATGCGGCCACGAAGGCCGGCGTAGAGGCCATGACCCATGTCCTGGCGAAAGAGCTTCGAGGACGCAATATCACCGTAAACGCCGTCGCCCCCGGGCCGACCGCGACCGACCTCTTCCTCAAAGGAAAGTCGCAGGATGTGATCGACCATCTCAAGAAGCTGGCCCCACTCGAGCGACTGGGCGAGCCCGACGACATCGCAGGAGTCGTCTCGTTCCTCGCAGGTCCCGACGGAGCCTGGATTAACGGACAAGTTTTGCGGCCGAACGGCGGCATCATCTGACCACAATCCATGGGCGCCGGCGAGGCGCAAGTTCATCGAGGAGTTCAGTCGTGAACAAGATCATCATCATCACAGGAGCTTCCAGCGGATTTGGCCGCTTGACGGCGAACACCCTGGCGCGATCCGGGCACACGGTGTATGCCTCGATGCGCGAGACCACCGGCCGCAACGCGCCACAGGCAGCGGATGTGCGAAAGTTTGCGGAGGAAAACGGAGTCGACCTGCGCCCAATCGAGCTTGACGTCCTGTCGCAGGAGTCCGTCGATCGTGCCGTAGCGAGCATCATCGCGACACACGGAAATATCGACGTGGTCGTTCATAACGCGGGTCATATGGTCTTTGGTCCCGCCGAGGCCTTCACCCCAGAACAACTCGCTGAGCTGTATGACATCAACGTGCTCAGTACTCAGCGGGTGAATCGTGCAATTCTGCCGCAGCTGCGCAAACAACGAAATGGACTACTGGTGTGGGTGTCGAGCAGCAGCTCCGCCGGCGGCACGCCACCGTATCTCGCCCCCTACTTTGCCGCAAAGGCGGGAATGGATGCGATGGCGGTCATTTACGCGCGAGAGCTCACGTTGTGGGGCATTGAAACATCGATTGTCGTTCCGGGGGCGTTTACCGGCGGGACAAATCATTTCGCGCATTCAGGCCGGCCGTCTGATGGTGCACGAGTCGCTGAGTACGAGGCCGGCCCCTACGCCAACTATGGAAACAAGATCATGAAAGCGTTCTCTGCAATCGTTCCGCCTGACGCAGATGCCGCAGCAGTTGGAGATGCCATTGCGAGAATCGTCGACATGCCGTTCGGCAAGCGGCCCTTTCGGGTGCATATCGACCCGACGCAGGACGGTGCAGAAGTGTCTTTCACGGTCATCGACCGCATGAGGACAGACATGCTTCATCGCGTCGGACTCGGCGAGTTGTTGATACCCGTGAAGGTGTAGTCCGGCGAGACTACTTCGCCTCGGCCACCCACTTCAACGTCGCCAGCCAGAGATCGTGTCCGCGGTGCATGAGTGTCTCATCACTCTTGCGAAGCGCCGCCGCATCCTTTCCAATCCCGGCCTCGTCCATGACGACATGGCACATGGCGCCCTGAGGCTCGAGATACCAGGAGTGATAGAAGGTCGGCTTGGCTCCCGGCGCATAGCCGTACCATCCCAGGCGCTGGTTCAAAACATATTCGTGCACTTTGCTTTCGATCGCCAAGCCGAACGTGGTCCACCGGAAAACCGTGCCGTCGCGGAGTCCCGGATCTCCGCCCTGGATTTCCACATCCTTGGAGTTGGGGTACCAGGTTGGCCAGCGGCTCGCTTCGATGATATGGGTCCAGACCCGCCCGCAAGACGCATTGATGATCAGTTCATTGTTGGCGAACAGATCGGCCTTCTCCGGCTCGAAGCCGGCAGGCCAGTGGATGTCCGGGGAGCGGTGCGCCAGATCGTCTTGTACACCCGCACTGGCGAGCCCGAAGACCGGGGCGGCCGCGGCAACGAGACCGGCCTTGAGAAGAGTCGTCATGCGGTTCATGCGTGTTGCCTCTGGATGAGGGTTGTAATGGCCTCGTCGATGCTGATGGAACCCTTGCGGGCGTGCGCGCCACGGTCTGCAAAGTCGATCCAGCCCGCGTTAAATCCCTCGATCATTTGTATGCGGGGCGTCGGATTCTTCATGCCTTGGGCAAGGAAGATCGATTCCCACTGTGCGCGCGGCACGACCTCGGCACGCACCGCTGTCCCCAACGCTTTGGCGAATGCGGCGGCCAGAGCATTCGGCGAGACGCGCTGCGGGCCCTCGAGCTCGACCACACGCTTGTCTTCCCAGCGCTCTTGCAGGAGCGCCGCGGCGGCGCGACCGACGTCGTCGGTTGAAATCATTGGCACAGCACGGTCGAGCGGCTGAAGGTAACTCTGGATCAGCCCGCTCTTCGCTGAGTCAACGTCCCACGCGGCATTTTCCATGAACCAGGCCGCGCGCAGGAATGTCACCGGCATCGGAAGGGTTCCGAAGACATCCTCCATCCGGCCGAGCACATTCAGGAGGTTCGGTTGCGACGCATTTGCACCGACGGTGGATAACGCCACCACTCTCGCGGGTTTCGCGCGAGCAAGGGCCGCGCGCAGTGGGTTGATGAAGGCCATGGCTTCGGGAAAGCCCGGCGTCGGATCGAACACGGGAGGCACCATCGCGAAGACACCGGTGGTGCCGGCGAATGCCGCGGTGAGTGCCTCACTATCCGATAGTTCGGCGACCGCGATGTCGCAACCCAACTGTGCCCAGGGGGCACCCTTGCTGCGATCCCTGACTATAGCCCGGACGGGCTGATCGGCGGAAAGAAGGCTGCGGGCCACCGCTGCCCCAACTTTTCCGGTAATGCCGGTAACTGCAAACATAAGCGCTCCTCTTCAATGAATCGCCGTGGCGAGATGGGAGCTAGCATCCCACCGCAGCATTCGTGCTTAAATAGCCTTTATGTGAATACAGTCGTGATAAAACGGCAGGAATAGATATGGCTTTCGACGGCAAGTTGTTGTCCGGGGTGACCGTGCTCTTGGCGGTGGTTGAGGCAGGGACCATCGCGAGAGCTGCCGAAGCGCTCGGGCTATCCCCCTCGGGAGTCAGCCGCGCCCTCTCGCGCCTCGAGCAGCGCGTGGGCGCACGCCTTCTGGCGCGAACCACCCGGTCACTCTCATTGACCGATGAAGGCCGGCGCTTCTACGAGCAGGTCGGCCCGCATTTGGCGGGCATCGAGGAAGCGTCCATTGAGGCCGCCGGCTCCGGAAGCAAGGTACGGGGAAGATTGCGCATCAATATCGATCCATTCTTTTCCAGAATCGTCCTATCCCGGCATCTGGCTGCATTCCTGGCGCGCTATCCGGATCTTTTCGTCGAGCTGATCATGCGCGATTCCGTCGGCGATCTGGTCGCGGACGGGTTTGATCTGGCGTTGCGCTTCGGCGAGCCGCCGGTCGGATCCTTCGTGGCTCGAAAGCTGATTGAAACCCGGGTGCTGACGGTGGCCTCGCCTTCCTACATCAAGGCCCATGGCAAGCCGCGGCATCCCAAAGAGATCGAAGAGCGCGACTGCATCGACTTCTACGATGCGGCCAACGCGCGGCCTTACGATTGGGAAATGAGACGCAGAAAGGAGGTCCTGCCGCTGCGGGTCAAGGCGCGCCTCCTCGTCTCGGACTCGGGAACGTTGCTCGGCGCCTGCGAGGCGGGTGCCGGCATCTGTCAGGTCCTGGAAATCGGCTGCGCCGAAATTGTGCGCAGTGGCCGGCTGGTCGAGCTATTCCCGGAATGGTCGGATGAGCGGTTCCCCCTTTACGCGGTCTATCCCTCGCGGCTGCACCGTGCGGCGAAGGTACGGGCATTCATTGAGTTCTGCCTGGAAATCATGGGCGCGAATCAGAACGCCGCTCCGACGAAAGCTCGGTAAATCTCACGGTGAACCGACAACGAATTGCAATTGCCGCAATCTATTTCGAATGCATTACGCTTTCGACGGCGTCGAGCAACTCATCGTTACGGTCCTCGCTCAACTCCCAGAACATCATGCCGCCGAGGTGATGCGCCTTGACGTACTGCGCCTTGATCCTGATCGACTGTGGATCGTCGTAGGTGATAAAGGTTCTCGAGGCACTATTCCACAGGTACGGGGCCTTGGCGCGATCATCCCAGTAGCGGACGAAACCCTGCCTGCCGATGAACTTGTCCGCGAGTTCAGAGTAGTCGTGGGCGCTCTCAAACCGTTCGTAGGGTTGCCTCAACCCGTTGCCGATGGGCCTCACACCGGCAAAGCCGCGGCCGTAGAAAGCGACGCCGAGCACGATTTTCCCGGCGGGGATACCTGCCGCCAGATGTTGCTTGACCGAGGCATCGGCATCTCGATCGATGGGGCCCGCCGCCGCTGCCCGATATAGCCCTGCGTGATGGCCCGTCGTCGGCGTCAAGCTGTTGAAGAAGTCATAGCTCATCACGTTGATCCAGTCGAGATACACGTGGAGCTTGTCCATTTCGGTATGCTCGAAATATTCCCGATCCGCGGATGCGATGGTCAGCGTATACCGGTCGTCGCCGCCGCGGCCCTGAGCGGCACTCGCAGCGTTCAGCTTGTCTCTCAGCGCCTTGAGCAGTCGAGTAAAATTCTGCCGGTCTTCAGCGCGGTACTTGATGCCGGCAATACCCTGTCCCGGATACTCCCAGTCGATATCGACCCCGTCCGCGGAGAATTGGCGAAGCAACTGGACGGCACTGTCCGAGAATCGGGAACGCGAAGCATCGGTGAGTGCGGCATCGGAGAACCCATCCGCCATCCAGCCCCCGATCGAAACAATAACCTTGAGCCGCGGGTTCGCCTTCTTGAGCCCGACGAGACGCGTCAGATTCGCCTCGACTCTTCCATCCGTAAGCGCCACCTGACCCGAGGGAGCGATCCGCGCAAAAGCCAAATTGACATGCGTGACCTTCTCGAGATGCATCACCGCCGGAGTCGACCACCCCGCGACGTAGGCGACGATTCGATACCGGTCAGCCTCCCCCGGTGCTGCCTTACCGGGCATGCAAATGAGAATGCAGAGCACCAGGCACGCGCCGTTTTTCACGACCCGCAGCGCCAGCGCAAACATGGTCTGCCGTACGCGATTATTTGCCGTACGCGATGCGCGCGCCGGAGCCGGGTGGCACGCAGCTGTACGTAACCTCCTGCCCCGCCACAGCGGTCAGCCCTCGCAGCGCGCTGTCCGAAAGCGGCGGCGACGCATCGCCCGGCACGAACACGGCTGAACTCGGGTGATAGAGATAACCTTTCACGGCGCCGCCCTGCACCACACTGGCCACGAGGTCGCATTCCGTCACTGTGCCGCCGAGGATCTTTGAAGTAAAGGGTGTACGGGCCCGCTGCTCGAGCAGCGCGATGCGCGGGCTGACGGCGTTGGCATTTTGGTTGGTCAGAGTCACCTGCTGGCCGACGATGGGAGCCAGATCGCTGTCGAAGGCCAGCATGAACTGCTCAACATCCCGGCGGGCCTGATTGCCGCCGAGTCGGGACTCTCGAAGAACGGCACTTTCGCCTGCCGAACATGCCTGCGCACCTATCGAGCAACAAACTAAATTGTCGTCAGCGCGCGGGCTCATCCGGCGATTGCGTAAGACGAGCCACGACCCGTGACGCAATGAATACGTATGCAGCCTCCTTGGCAAGGCAAGGGGTTGCAATAGACTGTCACAAAAGAATTACGAGCGAATGGGTAGGGAGAGAAAAGCCGATGTTGCGCACGAATTTCGTGGCAACGGGTAGATAAACGGGCTTGATTGAGGGAGAAATCAATGAATAAGTCGAATCGCACCCGTATCAACGGGCGGCCGGGCGTAGGCCGACGGATGTCCGGATTGGGTCCAATAGTGAACCGGTGCGCAGCAGTGCTGGTCGGCGCCGCCGGCGTTATCGTCGCGCTGACGGTGCAAGTCAGAGCCGCCGAAGAGGCTCCGGTCGAGGAAGTCACCGTCACCGGCATCCGTGCGAGCATCGAATCCGCGATCTCGGTCAAACGTGAGTCCAGTAACATTGTCGAGGCGATTTCCGCGGAAGACATCGGCAAGCTGCCGGATCCCAGCATCGCCGAATCGCTGACCCGACTTCCGGGCGTCACCGCCCAGCGCTCCGACGGACGCACCTCCGACATCAGCATCCGCGGCTTCGGTCCCGACTTCAATGGCACCTTGATGAACGGCCGCGAGCAGGTCAGCACCGGAAACAACCGCGCCATCCAGTTCGACCAGTACCCGGCGGAATTGATCCACGCGGTCGAGGTCTACAAGACCCCGGACGCATCGCTCGTCGGCCAGGGGCTCGCCGGCACGATCGACCTGCAGACGACCCGTCCCCTCGAATACGGCAAGCGCGCACTGGTGCTCGACGTACGCGGCATCAAGAACGGCAACGGCGATCTCGGCGCCGGTTCCACCGACAAACAATACCGCGCCAGTCTTTCCTACGTCGACCAATTCTTCGACAACACCTTAGGGTTAACCTTGGGTTTCGCGCGTCTCGACACGCCGACCAATACCAAGGAAGTCGGTCTGTATGATCCCTGGCACACGAACGACCCTCCGCCCGCCTTCAATTATCACGCCGGGGTACCCGCCACGACCTGGGTGACTGACGGCATCAAATCGCTGGCGAGCACCGGTCTCGACAAGCGCGACGGCTCGGTGGCGACCGTGGAGTGGCGGCCAATCGTTTCCTTTACCAGCACCATCGATGCGTACTACACGACCCGAACCTGGGCGAACGACCGGCGCAGCATCGAGGCCAATCTCGGCAACTTCCCGAATACCACGAATTACTCGAACCTCGTTACGGGCGGCGACAACACGCTGATCGGCGCAACGGTCGCCAATCTCGTTCCCTTGGCGCGCAATTTCCTGTACACGACGAAGGACCAGATCTTCGCCAGCGGCTGGAACAACAAATGGACGCCCGGAGACTGGACTCTCGCCGCCGACATCAGCTACTCACGCGCGACGCGTGATGAGCAGGACTATGAGACCCAGGGTACTTATCAGGGCGGCGTCACCGACACCGGCACGTTCTTCATTCCGGACAGCTCGGCGCCGAGCTTCGTGTTGAACAACGGCTACACCGATCCGTCGAAAGTTCTCGTGGGCCCCACGATATACGGTGCCGGCTACAGCCGCTTCCCGCATGTTGTCGACGAGCTGAAATCCGTGCGTCTGGACGCGGCGTACAGCTTATCCGGCTGGTTCAGCGCCGTGCAGGGTGGCCTCAATTTTGACGATCGCACCAAGAACAAAAGCCAACCTGAGGCAAATCTCAACGCCAATGCCAACTGCCCCTGCCAGATCGCGAGCCAGTATCTGCTGGCGCCGACCAACCTGGGCTTCTCGGGCACGCCGAGCGCGCTCGCCTGGAATGTCCCGGCGGTGCTTGCGAACTATTTTCAGCCGATTCAGCCGTCGACCACGCTGAATTTTCTGGTCGGCAAGACCTGGGAAGTCACGGAGAAGCTGTCGACGGCCTACATCATGGGCAAGATCGATCATGAGTTGTCAGCGGACGTGAACCTGCGCGGCAATGTGGGTGTGCAGGTTGTGCACACCCAGCAGAGTTCCGATTCGAACGCGTTCATAACCACGGCGGTGCCAATTCGCGATGGCACGAACTACAACGATGTCCTGCCGTCTTTGAACCTGGTATTCGGCTTCCCGGCGGGCCAAAAGCTGCGCGTCGGCGTCGCGCGCGAATTGGTGCGCGCGCGCATGGATCAGTTGAATGTGTCCTACGATTACTCGTTCGCGACCGGCGGCAGCTTCACGCCCTCGGCGACCGGCGGCAACGCGAGGCTCGCACCCTGGCGCGCCGATGCGTTTGATGTGTCGTACGAGAAATATTTCGAGAACCGGGCGATCATTTCGGTCGCCGGTTTCTACAAGAAGCTGAAAAGCTATATCTATGACATTCAGAACCCCTTTGACTTCACCGCGCAAAACGCCGCGGCGTCGCCGCTCAATCCCTGCTTGATCAACAACGTCTCACAGCCGTGCCCGGAACAGGCGATCGGCACGATGACGGCACCGCAGAACGGCGCCGGCGGACGCGTGGACGGTGTCGAGCTGGCATTTTCGGTGCCGGGTGAGTTGTTCTGGGACGCGCTGCAGGGTTTCGGCGCCAGCGGCAGCGTCTCGCAGACCGCGAGCAGCATCGCGATTCCGGGACAGGTCGCGGGTACGGCTGCGCAAAACATCACCTTGCCGGGATTGTCGAAGACGGTGTGGCAGGCGACGGTGTACTACGAGCGGGCCGGTTTTTCGGCGCGCCTCGCGACCACCTATCGCTCCAACTACATCGGCGAAATTACGGATTTTGCCGGCGACCGGGCGCTCGAATACGTCCGGCATGAGCAAATCAGCGCGTTCCAAACTGGATACGACTTCCAACAGGGCCCCTTGAGGGGCTTTGGCGTCGTGTTCCAGATCGACAATCTCACCAACACGCCCTTCATCGACTACGCGGGCGTGACCTCGCGCGTACGTGATTACGAAACCTATGGCCGAGTGTTCTTCCTGGGCGCCAGATACAAACTATAGGTTCACTTTTGATCAATCGTGCGGTGAAATGCGGCCCTGTCGGCGCTCTCGCAGCGTCGCTGCTGACTATGATTTTTGCGGCGCAAAGCCGAGCCCAGCCGGCGCAGGATTATCGCGGCAGGCTGCCGACCGACGAGATCATTTATTTCCTCCTGCCCGATCGCTTCGAGAACGGTGATGCATCCAATGACCGCGGCGGTCTCCAGGGCGGACCGCTGGTCACGGGTTTCGATCCGACGGCCAAGGGCTTCTATCACGGCGGAGACTTGAAGGGCCTTCTCGCGCGCCTGGACTACATTCAGGCACTCGGTGCGACAGCGGTATGGCTGGGTCCGGTCTTCAAAAATAGAGCGGTGCAGGGCGCGCCGGGCCACGAGTCTGCCGGCTATCACGGCTACTGGATCACGGATTTTACGCACGTCGATCCGCATCTAGGCACTGACGCGGATATGCGCGCCCTCGCCGACGCCGTTCACGCGCGCGGCATGAAGTTGTACATGGATATTGTCGTCAATCACACGGCCGACGTCATCAACTACCGCGAGTGCCCCGCGGGCGAATGCCCCTACCGCTCGCGCGCCGACTATCCCTACACCCGGCGCGGCGGCGTCGCGGGCGGGGAGATCAATCGGGGATTCCTGGGCGATGCCGCGCACTATCAAACCGACGAGAACTTCGCGAAACTCACGCGTCCCGACTATGCCTATACGCCGTTCGTGCCGCCGGGACAGGAGCACGTCAAGGTTCCCGACTGGCTGAACGATCCCATCTATTATCACAACCGCGGCAACTCGACCTTCCATGGCGAGAGTTCGACCATGGGCGATTTCATCGGTCTCGACGATGTGATGACCGAGAATCCTCGCGTGCTGCGCGGCTTTATCGAGATATTCGGCGATTGGATCGACAAGTACGGTATTGACGGTTTTCGGATCGACACGGCCCAGCACGTCAATCCCGAATTCTGGCAGCGCTTCGTGCCCGCGATGCAGGCGCGGGCCGCCGCCAGGGGCATACCCCACTTCCACATTTTCGGCGAGGTTTACACCGCCGCGTTCGATCCCGCAACGCTCGCCAGGCACACACTCGTCGATGGTCTGCCGGCGGTGCTCGATTTTGGATTTGCCTTGGGCGTGCGCGAGACCGCGGGCGGATCGACCGGGACCGACCGCTTGGCAGAACTCTTCGCAGACGATGCCTTGTACCAGGGCGGCGCGGCGGGCGCGCGGCAGCTGCCGACCTTCATCAGCAATCACGACGCGGGCCGCTTCGGCTATTTCGTACGCAAGGCAAACCCCAGCGCTTCTGACGATGAGATCCTGCGGCGCGTGATCTTGGGCTACGCCATGCTCATGACTCTACGCGGTGTTCCCGTCATCTATTATGGCGACGAGCAGGGCTTCGCCGGCTCCGGCGGTGATCAGGATGCCCGCCAGGATATGTTCGCGAGTAAAACCGCCAGCTATAATGCCGAACACCTCATTGGTACCTCAGCCACGACCGCGCAAAGTAATTTCGGCGTCAATCACGCGTTATACAAGACCATTTCCACGCTGGCTAAGCTACGCCGCGCAAACGCCGCGCTGCGCGAGGGAGATCAAGTGGTACGGGCTTATGCGCGCGCGCCGGGAATATTCGCCGTGTCACGGCTGGATTCGCAGAGCAGCACGGAAATCTTGATCGCGTTCAATACATCGAAGCAAGCCATCGACGCCCAGGTAGAGGTTGACCCGCACTCGCAGCGCTTTCGCAGTCTGCGTGGAAACTGCGCACCGGCCCAATCGGCGCCCGGCAGCTATCGCGTGCAAGTTCCCGCAATGGACTACTTGATTTGCACCTCGGCAGCAGCACCATGAGCCGGCCCGAAGTCCCCTGGTGGCGCGGCGCGGCGATCTATCAAATCTATCCACGCAGCTTTCGGGATTCCAACGGCGATGGCATCGGCGACCTGCCCGGCATCACCGCGAACCTCGACTATGTGGCATCGCTCGGCGTGGATGGGATCTGGATATCGCCGTTCTATACATCGCCGATGAAGGACTTCGGCTACGACATTTCCGACTACTGCGATGTCGATCCCATCTTCGGCACCCTGCAGGACTTCGATCGCCTGCTCGAGACCGCGCACCGGCTTGGCCTCAAGGTTGTCATCGATCAGGTTTATTCGCATACGTCGGATCAGCATCCGTGGTTCCGCGAGAGCCGCGCCGACCGCACCAACCCCCGCGCCGATTGGTACGTGTGGGCCGATCCCAAAGTCGACGGTTCACCGCCGACCAATTGGCAATCGGTATTTGGCGGTCCCGCGTGGACCTGGAATGCGCGGCGCGGCCAATACTACTTGCATAATTTTCTGATCGAGCAGCCGGATTTGAACGTGCACAACGCGCAGGTTCAGGAAGCATTGCTCGAGTGTGCGCGCTTCTGGTTCAAGAGAGGGGTTGACGGGTTTCGCCTCGACGCCGTCAATTTCGCGCTGCACGACGAGCAGCTGCGCGACAATCCGCCGGCGCGGCAGAGCCAATGGCCGCGTACGCGGCCGGCCGACTTTCAACAGCCGCTCTACAATCGGTCGCATCCGGACTTGCCGCGGTTCATCGAGCGAATCAGGAAGGTTGCGGATGAGTACGGGGGACGATTCACCGTCGCGGAGATCGGCGGCGAAGGCAGCGAACCGGAGATGCAGCTGTTGACCTCCGGCAAAGCGCGCTTCAATACTGCATACGGATTCAACTTTCTGTACGCGGACCAATTGACCCCGGAACTGATTCGGACCGCGCTGGGCGCGTGGCCGGAGACGGAAGGTATGGGTTGGCCCAGCTGGGCATTTTCGAACCACGACGCGCCGCGAGCAGTGTCGCGCTGGACGACGCCTGCGTACCGCGCCGAGTACGGCCGGCTCTCCATGCTGCTGCTGACGTGTCTGCGGGGCAATATTTTCTTGTATCAAGGGGAAGAGTTGGCATTACCGCAGGCCCACATCGGTTTCGAGGACTTGAAAGACCCGGAGGCGATCGCGAACTGGCCGGCCACGCTGGGACGTGACGGTGCGCGCACGCCCATGCCCTGGCAGTCTTCGGCGGCGCACGCCGGATTTTCGACGGCAGCGCCATGGCTTCCCGTCGGTCCGGAGCACGTTGCACTCGCCGTCGACCGCCAGGAGCATGACCCCGATTCTCAACTGGCGCTCACGCGGCGGCTGCTCGGCCTGCGCCGCCACAGCGCGGCCCTGCGCTTGGGCTCCTTGCGATTTCTCGATGCACCCGCGGACTTTGTGGTGTTCGAGCGGGTTTCGGCCGAGAACCGGCTGCTGTGCGCATTCAACCTGGGAATGACTCAGCGCGACTGGCGTCCCGATGTGGACCACGCCTGGCAGATCATCGAAGCCGTGGGTGGGGCCAAAGAATGGAATTTACCGGCGCTCTCGGGTCTGATCGCTCGATGTCCGCCCTGAGCATTCCCGCCGGCACGAGGCCGGTTAAACCTGCGCTGACATTCCTGCAGATTTGGAACATGAGCTTTGGTTTTCTGGGATTGCAATTTGCATTTGCCTTGCAAAATGCCAACGTCAGCAGGATTTTTCAGTCGTTGGGCGCCGACTTGGATCAAATCCCCATCATGTGGATCGCAGCGCCTCTGACCGGGCTGCTGGTTCAACCGGTGATCGGCTATTTTTCGGATCGAACTTGGACGAGGCTCGGCCGGCGCAAACCTTACTTCGTCGGCGGTGCCCTGCTGGCGGCGAGCGCCCTTTGGCTGATGCCGCGCGCACCGACTCTATGGTTCGCGGCCGCGTTGTTATGGGTGCTGGACGCGTCCATCAATGTGTCGATGGAGCCGTTTCGCGCCTTTGTCGGTGATCAGCTGGCGCCCGCGCAGCGCCCTTTGGGTTATGCCATGCAAAGCTTCTTCATTGGGCTTGGCGCGGTGGTCGCGAGCGCCTTGCCTTGGATCATGGCGCAAATCGGATTCAGCAACAGCGGCACCGGCGCGCACGGTGGGGCCATCATTCCCGCCACAGTTCGCCATGCCTTTGACATCGGTGCGGCGGTGCTGCTGCTCGCCATCCTTTGGACCGTGATGCGCACGCGGGAATATCCCCCGGAAGAGCTGCAAACCTTCAGCGATGCCGTTCCGGTGCAGGCGCATTCGCAGCGAGCGGCCCGCGCTTCGGGCTTGCAACGCGGGGCGCTGTGGAGCGCCGGCGGATTGCTGGGGGTCGCCTTGATTTGGAGCCTCGGCCTGGACCGCCAGATGTACCTGGTTTGTGCCGGTGCGCTGGTGTGGGGGCTCGCGTTGCTGACGCACGGTTTCACCCAGGGATGGGGCGGATTCAGCACGGTGATGCGGGATCTCGAGGCGATGCCCGACACCATGCGACGCCTTGCGCCGGTCCAGTTCTTTTCATGGCTCGGATTATTCGCCATGTGGATTTACACGACCGCTGCCGTGGCGCAGGTGCATTTCGGTTCCGGCGATCCGCGTTCAGACGCGTTCAATCAGGGCGCGAATTGGGTCGGCGTATTGTTCGCCGCTTACAACGGCTGCGCTGCGCTTGCCGCTCTTTTCATACCGCTGTTGGTGAATCGCGTCGGCCTGAGGGTCAGCCACTTGATCAATGTCTGGATCGGCGGTGTTGCGCTGCTGTCCTTTCTGGTGATCCGCAATCCCTACTGGCTCCTGGCGCCGATGATCGGGGTCGGCGTGGCATGGGCATCCATCCTGTCATTGCCGTACGTGTTGCTGTCGGACAGTTTACCGGCGCAGAAGATGGGGCTGTACATGGGACTGTTCAACTTCTTCATCGTCATTCCGCAACTGGTCGCCGCCAGCCTTCTCGGACTGCTGCTGAAGTGGGTGTTCGGCGGCGCTCCGATCTATGCGCTTGCCATCGGAGGGGTGAGTTTTTTGATCTCCGGCGCGCTGGTTTTGCGAGTTGCAGAACCTGCCAAGCCTTGAGGCACATTATGGAGAGCCCCGCACGATTGTCGAACCACCAGGCGCGTGGGTAATACGGTGGACGTTGCCGGTTCCTCGTCGATCAATTTCAGCAGGGTCTCGACCAGGGCTTGTCCCGCGCGGCGGGTATCCTGCATCACGGTTGTCAACGGCGGATTGGCCAGGCTGGCGGAAGGTATGTCATCAAAGCCGATGACCGCGACTTCTGCAGGGATGCTGACGCCGTGATCGCGTAGCGCATGCATGGCCCCCAGTGCGATCAGATCCGACGCGGCAAAAATCGCATCAAAGCTCTCGTTGCGGTCCAGCAGCTCGTGCGCCGCCTGGTAGCCCGACTCTTCGGTGCTGATGGCGTCGACTTGCAGCTGCGGTAAGGGGAGCGCACCCGTCTCCTCAATGGCGGCCGCATAGCCGCGGTAGCGCTCGAGAAATTCCGGAGCGCGGTTCGATGCGCCACCGAGAAACGCCAACCGTTGACGGCCGTGACTCAACAGGTGCTTTGCGGCGTCATAACCGCCCTTGAAATTATCGCTCCCCACCGAGACGCCTGGCTGCCCTTCGATCACGGCGCCCCATCTGACAAAGTGCGTTCCTTGTGCGACCAGCTGCTCCAACCGGGACCTGTATTCGATGTAATCCCCGTAACCCAAGAGGATGATGCCGTCGGCTTTCTTGCTGTCCTCGTAGGTAACATGCCAGTTACCCGAAGATTCCTGAAACGAGATCAGCAAGTCGTAGCTGCACTGCGCGCAGGCGCGGGTAATGGATCCGAGCATGGACAGAAAGAACGGATTGATGAGCGAATCGTCCGCGGTCGGATCCTTGAAGAACAGGAGTGCGACCGTATTCGATCGCTGACTGCGCAGATTGGACGCGTTCTTATCGACCGTATAGTTCAATTCTTCCGCTATTTCCTGGATGCGTTTGCGGGTCTCTTCGTTGACCGTCGGGCTTCCGCGCAGGGCACGCGAAACCGTGGACTGCGAGACGCCCGCACGGTACGCAACGTCGATCGACGTGGCTTTGGCGCTCATGTGTTCAATATCACCGCGCCGGGCCTCCCGTCTTTGCGCCATATTTGTCGAACCAGCTCATCATGTAGAGCTGCGTCCGCATCCAGTTGGACGGCTTGCGCCCGGTACCGTGAAACTCCCCGTCGAATCTCAGCATCGCCGCCGGAACACCCTGGCGCTTGAGTGCTGCATAGAATTCCTCGGTCTGCGGGATCGGCGTGCGCCGGTCCAACTCGCCCGTCATCAGCAAGGTCGGAGTCTTGATATGACCGACGTACATTAGGCTCGATTGCGCCAGCCAGTCGCTCGGATCTTCCCAGAATGGCTTCTGGAAGAAGCGGTAGGTGAAGTACGGAATGTCCGTCTCGCCAGCCATGCTGATCCAGTCGATAACCGGGCAACGGACGGCTGCGGCAGCAAAGCGGGTCGTATGGCCGATCACCCAGCTCGACAGCACACCACCGCCGCTGCAACCTGATACAAACATGCGCGAATCATCGACGTAGCCGCTTTTCAGCACTGTGTCGACACCCGCCATCAAATCGTCATAGTCCACGCCTGGGTAATGCTTGGCAATCGCATTGCCGAACTTGCTGCCGTAGCCGGTCGATCCCCGCGGGTTCATGAACAGGGTCACATAGCCGTTCGCCGCGAAGTTCTGGAACATGGGACTGAATCCGACGGAGTACATTCCATGCGGTCCGCCATGGATCTCGAGTATCAGGGGATACTTTTGCGACGCATTGAAATTCGGCGGCTTCACCACCCAACCCTGGATGTGAGCGCCCCCTGAAGAGTCGAAGTTGACTTCTTCCGCGTTCGCCAACTGCAGATTGCGCAGCAGCTCATCATTGATGCGCGTCAGCCGATCATGCGCGTCGGGCTTGCGCGGATTGATGACCTCGACATCGCCGGGCGAATGGAAATCGCCCCGGACGGTGACAATGGCGTTGCGACTCACGGAGACGCCCCGTACGACCTCGGCGCCGCTCGTGACGGGGTGAACGCCGCCACGCAGCGACCACGAATACAAATGGACGCTGCCCTTGTCTTCGGCCACAAAGTACAGCGTGCTGCTGTCCGCCGACCATTCGAGGTCCTGCGGCTCGCGATCGAATCCGGCCGAGCGTAGGGAGGCGTTGCTGCCGTCGACGGACATGGTCCACAGATCCGCGACTCGATACGAATCGCCGTTCAGCGTCCAGCCGAGAAAGGCAACCGTCTTGCCGTCCGGCGACAAGCTGGGCCGGCTCCAACCGCCCTCTGTTGTGATTAGGCGCTTGGTAACGCCGCTGGCAAGGTCGACAGAGTAGATGTAACCCTGGCGATCATTCATATCGCCGTTTCCCTCCTTGAACCCATCCACAATGGCCGAGCGGCCATCCGGCGTGAAACACCACTCGGCCGAATCGCCGATTTCAAAAACGCTCGAACCGATGCTCCACTCTCCGCTCGTCACTTGCCGCGGTGTGCCGCCATCGGCGTTGATCACGAACAGGTGCCGGTAACCGCGATCAGTCAGCCCGACGCCGTCGCGGCGGAAATGAAATCGCTCCGTGTACCGAGGTGCCGCAGCCCATTTCGCGCCATCCGGGGCCGCGGGCAGATCGACCGACCACTTTTCCACGCTCGGGACGACCATGGTGAAACCAATCTGCCGGCCATCGGGTGACCAGTGCAGGTTGGAGGGATCCTGTTGTCCTCGCGTAATCTGCGTTGCCGGACCCGGCACCGACAGATGCAGCACGAAAATCTGTCGACCCTTGGGCTCGCCTTCGCCTGTATAGGCAATGCTCTTGCTGTCCGGTGACCACACGGCCCCGCTGCCTTTGGCGAGAAAACGATGATTGCGGCCGTCGATACCGACGATCCAGATCGCTTGTTCCGGCTTGTCGTTCTGCACGTCGACAAGAGAGCGGGTGTAGACGACCTGAGTGCCGTCCGGGGAGACTTTGGGGGATGCTGCTGCTTGCAACTCCAAGTATTGACCTACCGTGAACAGCTTCGAGCCATTCGGTTCCGCCGCGCCGGCGGGCAAGCCCCACGCATAAAGAGTCAAGGCAACGGCGTTCAATAGCGCAAGACGAGCAATTCTTGACATGAAGTCCCCTTTTCTTAGAATCCGCGCCGCTAACCGGCGCTATGCTTGTTGGCCCGCCATTATCCGCGACTTCGGCAAGCTGAGGAAGTACCCCACCCGGCCGCGATACCCTGTCGGCCGCCGGCGACATTCCCCATTATCGGCATTAGCTGGCATGATTTTCCCCGGAGGGACGCATGGAACAATGTCCAAGCATTTCGCCTCGGATAGGATCCGAGAAGATAAACATTCTCGTTGTGGACGACCAGCCGGCCAAGCTCCTGAGCTACGAGGTCATCTTGTCGGGAATTGGCGCAACGTTGATTAAGGCATCGTCGGCTTGCGAAGCGTTCGAATGCCTGTTGAAGAGCGATGTTGCATTGATCCTCATCGATGTCTGCATGCCGGAGATCGACGGATTCGAGCTCGCCACCTTGATTCGTGAGCATCCGCGTTTCCAGCGCATCGCCATCATTTTTGTGTCCGCTCTAATGCATAGCGACTTGCACAAACTTCGCGGCTATGCGCTTGGCGCCGTCGACTACATCCCGGTTCCTCTTGCGCCGGAATTGCTGCGCGCGAAGGTCAAAGTATTCCTCGAGCTGCATCAAAAGACGCGCCAGTTGGAAACCCTCAATGCCGAACTCGAGCGTAAAGTCATCAAGCGCACGGATGACCTGCGCCGCCGCAACGAGGATCTGGAACAGAGGATCGATGAGCGCACGCGCGAACGCGAAGCGCTTCTTGCGCAACGCTATGAAGCACAGCAGATGGATACGGTCGTGCAGGTGGGCGGCGTCGTTCACGATTTTAATAACCTGCTCATGGCGGTCTTGGGAAGCCTCAGCCTCCTGGAAAAGAAACTCCCGGAGGACCGGCAGGCGCTTCATTTATTGAGGAATGCGTCGCAAGCGGCGCGCCGAGGCGCCGCACTGACTCATGATCTGCTGGCGTTTTCACGCCGTCGCGAATTCTCACCGGCGCCGATCGACATCGGCGAAGCGGTGAGCGGCATGCAGAATCTGCTCGAGCATGCGCTGGGGATTGGCATCAGCCTTAGCTGCCGATTTACGCAGACGCTCCCCACGGCATTTGTGGACGCCAATCAGCTTCAGTTGGCCCTGCTCAACATGGCCATCGGCGTTCGCGACGCAATGCCCTGCGGCGGGAGAGTCGTGATCAGCGGAGCGGAAGTGTCCAAAGACAGCGCTGATTCCGCGCCGCTGCCGCCCGGCGACTATGTGCGTATCAGGATGGTTGCGATCGCGGTAAGCGTCGAGGAGACCACGGGTCCGGTCCTCAATAAGTCAGTGCTCGCCGAGCCCTCGGCCGGCGGAACGAGTCTTGGGTTTTCAATTGCCCAGACAATGGCAGCTCGATTCGGCGGCCTGCTCGCGGTCGTCACCGCTCCAAACGCGGTAACCAGCGCTGATCTTTGGTTGCCGCAGGCCTTCAACCGGCCGTTGGCCATGGCGGACGCCAGTCACATGAAAGTCACGCGTCAGTAACAAAAATGTAAAACGGCCTCTCTAGCTTAACCGGTGCTTTTCCACCAGAGGCACCAACATGATCCGTTTGCTCTCTAACCGCAGGCTGCTGGCCGTGGCGCTGGCCGCAGCACCCGTGTTCAGCGTACACGCCGCCATCCAGGTGATCGCAACCAGCAGTATCAGCGGCACCTACCAGGACTTGTCCGATGCGACGTCCGGACTGCTCGAGAACGGCGTCCCCGGCAATCGCTTGGGCGGCATCGGCTCGGCCATCGCTTACGCCGGCGGCGATACCTTCCTGCTCCTGCCGGATCGCGGCCCCAACGCCGTCGCCGGTTATGGCGGGGACCCGATCGACAACACGGTGTCCTACATCAACCGGTTCGAGACGTTTACGCTGCGGCTGCTGCAGAACACCGAATTCAACCCGACCAATCCCGATGTCGGCCCTGCCGATGTCATCGGTCTGCCATTCATCTTGACGCCGGAACTCAAGGCCACGACGCTGCTGTCCAGCCAGGTGCCGCTGACTTACGGCAAGGGCGGTACTGCCGCCGGTATCGAAATATCCGGCAGCCCCACGCGCTCCGGGATTCCGCCGCTCAACTTCAAGAACCACACTTTCTATTTCACCGGCCGCTCGGATGGCATCAATACGAAAGAGTCGTCCACCTGGCCGTTCAATGCGCGTTTCGATACCGAGGGCATCCGGGTATCGAATGACGGCAGGTCCGTGTTCATCTCGGATGAGTACGGTCCGTATGTCTACCAGTTCGATCGTGCCACCGGACAGCGCATGCGCTTCTTTACGCTGCCGCCGACTTTCGCGGTAGCCCATCCCAACACCACGACGGCATCCGAGACCGGCACCGGCGGCACCGCGCTCAACACGGTCGGACGCGTTGCGAACAAGGGCGCGGAAGGACTGGCCATCACGCCGGATGGCAGGACATTGGTGGTCGCCCTGCAGAGCCCGCTGATCCAGGATGGCGGTACCAGCGGCAACTACGGTGCGAGCGGCATCCCCTACACCCGGATGGTCACGATCGACATCGCCTCCGGCAGGATCATGCATCAGTATGCGTACCCGCTGACGACCGTCAAAGGCTCGGCCATCAGCGAACTGCTGGCCGTCAACGATCACCAGTTCCTGGTGGACGAACGCGATGCGACCGGCTTCGAAACGGCGGTGGACGACAACAGTCCCCCAAAGGAAAAGACGCTGTACGAGATCGATCTCAAGGGTGCGACGGATGTGAGCAACATCGCGGACCTGCGCACGGCCACGTTTAATCCCGTGACCAAGTCGGCCAAGCCCTTCATCGATATCGTCGCGGTGTTGAGCGGCGCGGGTATTGTCAACATTCCCTCCAAGCTCGAAGGCATCGCTTTCGGTCCCGACGTGGAAATCAACGACCGCACCCACCACACCTTGTTCCTGACCAACGACAACGATTTCGTCAGCTACGTCGCCAAGGATGCGGGTTCGTCTGCGAACGTCCTCGCTCCCGCCGAAAATCCGAACCGGATATTCGTGTTCGCCTTCGACGACAGCGATCTGCCGCTGCCAGGGAAAGTCCAGCCGCAGCAACTGTCGCAGCATCACCGGGAGCACGGCGACGCGCCGTTCTTCGGCGGCTTCGGACCGGGGTCGGATGACTACTGGCCGTAAACCTAACGCCTGAGTTAAGGCGCCGGTCCCAGTGGGTCCGGCGCCTTCGCCAGTGCTGCCTGCGTTTCCTTCTGAAAACCTTGGACGGCGGCAATGCCCGGCATACGCGGTGTCTTTCCGGATCGCTGCGCCATCTTGCTCATCAGCGAAAGCAGTTTGGGATGCGCGAATAACCATCGGGTGAAGGCTTCTGCCATGCGCGAATCTCCCAGGGCGCTGCTGTTGCCGGCCGGCGCTTGGGGCGGCATGGTCTGCTGCAGCCACAGCATCACGGTCTCGCGCTGTGGGTCGACTTGCCACCATCCGCCAAAAAGTCCCGGCCAGCCGAATGCGCCGGCGCCGCCCAACCCCATCCAGGCATTCTTCTTCGGATCCATGACAACGGAAACGCCGAGTCCGAAGCCCTGCGCCATGAAGAAGGGAATCCCGAACTGGATGTCGCGCCGCTGCTCCGGCGTCAGGCGATTCGACGTCATCGAGTGGACGGATTCCTGCGACAGCAACCGCTTGCCGTTGATCTGCCCACCTCCGAGCAGCATGCGCGCGAAGGTAAGGTAGTCATCAGCGGTTGAGACCAAACCCTGCCCGCCGGCCGTGATCACGGGCGGCGAATCGTCCAAGAAACCGGCCAACGGCAGCGGCGTGAAAATCCCGGGCGCAGAGGATTGGTATAGCACTGCCGCTCGGCCGCGCTTTTCCGGCGGCACCCAAAAATCGGTGTCGGCCATGTTCAACGGAGTGAACAACAATTCCTGCAGCGCCTCGCGCATGCTGGAGCCCGCCGCCCGGCCAATGATGAATCCCAGGACATCGGTCGAGTGGCCATAATTGAACCGCTCGCCGGGCGCGTAGCTCAAGGGCAGCGACGCCAGCGCGTTCATCCAATCGTCAGCCGAGCGCCATCCCTCCAATTTGAGTCCAAACCGATCTTCAAGTGTCTGCGACAAGGGTCCTTTGGCGGTGAACGCATAGGAAAGGCCCGAGCGGTGAGTCATCAAGTCCTCAATGGTGATGGCTCGCGGCGCGGGATAGGTATCGTCCAAGGGGCCGTCTGGACGACGCAGCACGCGCATTCGCGTGAATTCAGGGGCCCACTTGCTGATGGGATCATCGAGCCTCAGCGCGCCGTGCTCCACCAGAATCAGCGCCACGACTGAGATGACCGGCTTGCTCATCGAGGCAATACGAAAAATCGTATCGCGCTCGACCGGTAACTTCGCTTCGATGTCGCGCAGGCCGGCGGTTTCGAGATGCAGCAGCTCACCGCGTCGCCAAACCAGGGAAATGGCTCCTGGAATATCGCCGGTCGCGACGGCATTCCGGGCGGGCGCCGCGATGCGCGCCATGTCGTCCGGTAGGAGAGGGTTACCCATATCTAGCCTGATCGCCCGAGGATTTTAGCGCTGTAGATCTCTTTCAAGGATGTCGGCAATCCGCGCGTTGATTCGCGTGGCCTCCTCGCGCAGCGCTGTGATTTCCACCTCCAAGATATAGTACCGATTGGAGTCAGTTTCGAGCGTATCGCGCTCCGATTCGAGGAGGGTCGCCTCAGCCGACAGGACCCTCTGGCGTGCATAGAGCGAGTCGAGGTGATCTTGCGCGCCTATTGGCATACCCTAACTGTACGCGCCTTGCCATAGATTGCATTAACATCTGCCAAAGGATCATAGGGGGAAACATGTACACATTGTCGCGACGGGATTTCTTGGCGGCAGCGGCATTCCTGGCCGTCCGGGCGAACGGTGCCGCCGGCGCCCCTACTTTTTTCCGGCGCACCGGCCTGCCGATCGGACTGCAGCTCTACACGGTCGGCGACGATCTCAATCGGGATTTTGACGGGACATTGGCTGCTGTTGCAAAGATCGGCTATCGAAGCGTCGAACTGGCCGGCCTGTCGGGACACACGGTCGCCGAGTGGCATCAATCGCTCGACCGCACCCAACTGAAGTGTCCGTCGATGCATGCTCCGCCCCACGCTAAATCCGGAATAAGCCTCGATGACCCTGGAGCGTTGGCAGACGCAGCGCATGCCTTGGGTGCCGGCACCATTATCTGCCCCATATTCAACCTTCCGGAGCGCTTTTCGCCGACGCCATTGCCCGGCGAAGATGGAGGCAAGATGTTGGCGCGCCTCGGAGCTTCCATGACGCCGGATGATTGGAAGCGGAACGCCGAGTATCTCAACACCAAAGGGAAGGCACTGAAGCAGTACGGTCTTCGCTTCGGCTATCACAATCACAACGTCGAACTCGCGCCGCTGGGTGCCGGCACCGGACTGGCTGAATTGATACGCGGTACCGATCCCGCGCTCGTCTCGTTCGAGATGGATGCGGGTTGGGTGGTCGCAGCCGGTGCGGATCCGCTGGCCCTATTGGCCGCTCATCCGGGCCGGTTTAGTGCCATGCACGTCAAAGATGTCAAGGCCGGCACGCATCCCAATTTCAGCTTGCAGATGGACCCCTGTGAAGTGGGACAGGGCACCATCGACTGGAAAACGCTGTTATCGAAAGCGCACGCAGCGAACGTGCATCAGTTCTACGTGGAGCAAGAGCCGCCCTTCAATAAACCGCGGCTCGAATCCGTGGCCATCAGCTTCAAGTATCTCAACGGGTTGGTCGCTTAAGCGCAATGCCCGGCCGCAACGCAACCGCGGGCATCATTCGGGTCGGCGTCGGCGGCTGGACCTACGAGCCCTGGCGCGGCACTTTTTACCCGAAGGACCTGCCGCAAAAGCGGGAACTCGAGCATGCCAGCCGTCAATTCACTGCCATCGAGATCAATGGTACGTATTACGGCTCCCAGAAGCCGGCCAGCTACAAAAAATGGCACGATGAAACGCCGGATGAATTCGTTTTTTCGCTGAAGGCGCCGCGCTTCGCGGTGAATCGCACCGTGCTGGCCGAAGCCGGGAACAGCGTCGCGCGGTTTTTCGCGAGCGGCCTTGCGGAGCTCAAGGAAAAGCTGGGACCCATCAATTGGCAATTTTTGCCCACCAAGAAATTCGAGCCTGGCGACTTCGAAGCATTTCTGAAGCTTCTGCCTCGAGAGGCCGCGGGCCGACCACTGCGTCATGTCGTCGAAGTCCGCCACGACAGCTTTCGGACACCTGATTTCATCGCTCTGGTGCGCGAGTACGAGGTCGGTGTGGTCCTCGCCGGCGACTCCTCGTACCCGCAAATTGCCGATCTGACGGCACCGTTCGTCTACGCCAGGATTATGGGCACCAAAGCGCAGCCGGCCTTGGGGTATTCGGATGCCGCCCTCGATCTCTGGGCGGCGCGCGCTCGCGCCTGGGCCGGAGGCAATGCTCCGGAAGGGCTTGAGTACGTGCAGCCTGGCGCAGGCGATTCAAAGCCGCGCGACGTCTACCTGTATGTCATCAGCGGCCACAAAGTTCACAATCCCGCCGCAGCCGTAGCGCTGATCAATCGTCTCGCCTGATTTATACAGCCTATTTCTTGATCGGGATGTCGATGTAGCTGTCGCCGAACCATCGGATCTTAAGCGGTACTTTGCCGTCCGCGACAGATTCTTCGCTCACGTCGCCGCCGGTACCGTAGTTGATCTCACGATCGGGCCGCTTACCGATGCTCAACACCATGGCGAGACGGCTGCCGGGCTGCAGCTGCCGGCTCGTCATTCGCTCGCTCTTGAAGGAAAGTCTTTGCCGTTCTCCCGCCCTCAGCAGATGCCGCTGAACGCGGTCCTGTGCATAGCTCGCGCGCACCTCGTAAGTCGGGCTGAAGAGTCGGGTGTAGTCGCCGTTTGGCAGCAGCTCGTACAAGGTAATGTTCAGATCCATGTCCATCTTGTTGACCTCGAAATCAAGACGGCCGGAAAAAAGACCCGTGAAATTGATCGCATTGGTAAGCGGTTCACTCACAAAGACCGTGCCGTGACGTGAAGCGAGGCTTTTGCTGATGTAATCCGCCGGCGGCGTCCAGGCCGCGTCCTTGCGATCCACGAAACCCACCGTTTGCTGGATCGCGACATCGCCCGATCTCTTGCGAAGGCTCAGGCGGTGAGTTCCCGAGGCGGCCACTGCGTCGAGATAGTAGCGCTGCGATGCGTTCGCCGCGCCCTCCAGCGACTCGGCGTGGTGCCATTCGTTTGCGCCCATCACCTCATAGTTGACCGGGGCTGACAGCAGCGCCGGCAGTGCCGTGCCCTTGAACACATGATCGAACCATTGATAGCGCAGCTCTCGCAAGTCAACGAGCGCTGCGGGATCCACTTGATAACCATGCAGCTCGGCAGGAGCCCCCACATGCATCACGTCGGCCTCATAGGGACCGATGAGCAGCGTGTGATCGGCATGCGGATTGTATTTATGATGCTGCGTGAAGTAGTAAAGATCGCCGGGAGCGCTGGCGGTGTAGTAACCGCTCATCGTGAGCACCGGAATGTTGATGTGCGCAAACTCTTGACGGTAAGGCACGAACTTCCTCCAGTAGCCGTCGTAGCTCGGGTGATTGAGCCAGCGAATGAAGATCGGATTGTGTTTTCCGTACAGCCGGCCCATGTCTCGATAGCGCCTGCCGCTGCGGTACCACTTTTCATTCAGCGCGCGCAACTGCGCCGCGTCATCCTCGCCGGTCACCTCCGCCGCATCGTCATCATTCATCCGCAGCGACCAGCCATAGGCCGCATTCTGAAAAATGTTGCCCTCCATCGGGAAATTTATTCCGGGTGCGCTCGCGGCCGACGTGGCGATGGCCTTGAGCGCCGGCGGGAGGCGCTTGGCGGCAGCCCAGGGCCCAAAGCCGCTGTAGCCATCGCCGTACATCCCCACACGGCCGTCGCTCCAGGATTGTTTCGTAATCCAATCAATGACCAGGCGCGCATTGGCTCCGACGAGATCGAGGGGATCGATTCCCGCGGCGGACTTTCGTTTCTCGACCACATAGGCGGCCACGCCGACATAGCCGCGGGCGGCGCTCTCCCTGGTGTAGTTCTGCGTTTCGCGGCCCGCAAATTCAAGCAGGGCCGGCAGAGATTGGCCCGCGCCGGTGGGGCGAACGACGCTGATTGCGATCCGGGATCCGTTCGAACCTGCTATCTGGATTGCGCTGTCGCTGGCATAGCGTTGATGATCATCTTCGGCATTCAGCAGCACGACCAGCGGGCCAAAGGTCCTATAGGCGTCAAAGGTCACATACTTCGAAATAAGGTCGATCGCTTCGGATTCATCGACGCTGCCCCTGCCTCGATACTGATCCAACGCCTTTTGCAGCGCTTCGCGGGAGGTCGCGGGCGTCGCGCCGAGCCAGCGTGAGACGGCGAAGGCGTCCCGCGCATCCAGGCGACGCACCGTTTCCCGGTACGTGTGGGTAAATGCGTCGGCAAAGGTGGTATGGCTTTCGCTCTCCAGTGCCTTGGCGTGGGCATACATGTCGAATATCACTCCCCGCCCGATCGGATGACCGAAATCCGATTTTCGGCGCCGGTCGCGCAGAGACGATCGGGAGATATCCGCGGCGGCGTAGTCGCCGACGGCCATTTGCAGCGCGGATAGGTTCGCGAGATATCGCTCGGGATCTGAGTCCTGATAGACGGGAATGAGTCGCGACGCCAGGTCGCTGATCGTTGCCGCGGCCGCGGCATCCTGAGGCGATGCTGGAACACGAAGATCGAAATCCGGCGCAGCCCAACCCGCTGAGGTAAAAAGCAGCAGAATCAACGCCGCGATTCGCATTCCGTGCAGCACACGGCGTTGGTGCATTGGCAGCCTCGTCATTGCGGATTTCCGTCCTCGGTGCGCGGCGCAGCCCGTTCGACATCGCCTGCCGACTCGGCCTTCGATGAATCTTTGGGCACTTTAATCAGATGCAGGGTTGCCGAGAACAGATCGTGAGCCTCTCCGGCACCACCCACGTGAATGATGCCGGTGTGCTTGAGCTCTTTCGTAAATACATCGATGACCAGTTCGAGCACATCATCATCGAGCGCTCCAAAGGTCCCGTCGATGAGTACCCAGGGCGGCGTTTGGATCACCATGCGTGCAAATACCAGGCATAGCTGTTCGTCCTGGCTCAGTTCGCGGTCCCAACGGCGGGTCTCGTCAATCAGCGGCGCCAGGCGCTCGAGGCCCAGACGGAACAGCGCCCGGGTAAAGGCGTCGGCGTTGAAATTCTCCGCCTTCAGTGGATACGCCAGCACTTCTCGCAGGCTGCCCCGCGGCAAATACGGCGTGCCGCGCGGCAGATAGAATATTTGTTCCCCCTGGGGACGCGTGATGCGACCGGAACCCCACGGCCACAGGCCTGCCAGGGCGCGGAATAATTGAGTCTTCCCCGTTCCCGGCGCCCCGAGTATCAACACGCGCGAACCCGCTTCGACGACCACTTTCAATTCCCGGAGTTTGTCGGCATGAGCAGAAGATGTACTTTCGAGTTTTTCGATCATGATCCTGCCCGGATCGCCTTCCGCATAGACAATGCGGCTTTCAAACCCGTGCGGCTCATCGGTGGTGAGGACGCTCTGGCGAAAATTGGCCACCCGCAGCAACGTGGCGCGCCAATCGGCAATGATGCTGAAGTTATCGACGAACCAGCGCAACGAGGACTGCGCCTGGGTAAAGGCGGCGGCGGCCATCATCAATCCGCCGAATGAAACCTTCCCGGTGAAATACAGCGGTGCAGCCACCAAGATGGGAGCGACGAGGGTCACCCAGCCGAATCCGGCGGTAACCCACTCAAGATTCGTGTGACCCCAAACGATGCGCTTGGTCGCGCGCAACACGTCCACCAGACGACGCTCGATGCGGCGCCTCTCGTCTCTTTCGCCTTGCGCCAGCGAGATATCGTCAACATGCTCGTTGACGCGCACCAGCGAAAAGCGAAGATCGGCTTCTCGCGCGTAACGCTCGGCATTGCGGTTGATGAGTCCCCGTCCAACCACATAGCTCATCAGCGAGCCCATGCTAGCGTAGAGAACCGCCGCCCACAGCATGAACCCCGGGACAGGGTAATCACGGTCTCCGAAATGCAGGCTGAAGTTGCTCGACAACCGCCAGAGGATGCCGGCAAATGTTCCAAACAGGACTGAGGCCTGAAAAAGACCAATCCCCAGGCTGCCGGAGAGCTCGCACAGTTTTCTCGCATCCTCGTGTATGCGCTGGTCCGGATTGACCCCCATCGAACCGGCGTTGGCGAGCCAGAATGCCCGCCGCGGCATCAGCCAGTCCTTCAGCAGACTTCGGACCAGCCCCTCTCGCAACCTGAGCTGCAGCATCTCGGAGAGCCAGCGCTGCGTCACATTGAGGGCGAGGATGCATCCGGCGATCACGAAAAAGACGCCGAGTTGGAAAAGGAACTCCCTCAGGTCGCGCCGCGAAAGCGCATCGTAAAATGGCTTGTTCCAGCTGTTGAGACGAATCTGTCCGTAGGCTGTGGCCAGGATGACAAGCACGATGACCGTCAACAGAATCGCGATTTTCTTGCCCACGGGTGAGCCGGAAATCGCGCGGATGATCAGCGTCAGCTGGCGCAGGAAGCCGAGTTGCACCGACTTGGCCTCCGATGTAGTGCGCGGTTTTTTCGTCGCGGGATCTGTCACGAGTTCAGCGCCCCTCCGTGTCAGACTTTACACGCATGTGCGCGTTGGCGTCCTGCCCACCGGCATGTAATTCCTACACCCCTGCGTGTCGCTGAACAACTCAGCTCCGCAGAATTGTGCTGAGCATCGACATCCCGCGGCGAATCTCGGCCAAATCCACTGTGCCGTAGCCGAGCACCAGACCGGTCTTTGTTTGCGGCCCAAGGAAGTATCGGCTCAAGGTATGCATTTTGACGTGGTGCCGTGCCAACGCGGCGGTTACGGCCTCGAGATCAACGCCGTCGCGCGCCGTGGCGGAGACATGCATGCCGTAGAGCGATGGAATGGGCACCAGCCGCTCGCTCAAGGCTTCGCGCAATGTGTTCAATAGTAATTGGCGGCGCGTGCGGTAGATCTCGCGCATCTTACTGACATGGCGGGCCAAATGGCCCTCGCTGATGAATGCCGCAACGGCGCTTTGAATCGGCGTCGCACAATGCCAGTCCAGGCAGTTTTTAGCGGCAGTCAGCGTATTGATCGCCCAGCTCGGTGCAACGATAAATCCGAGGCGCAATGCTGACAGCATGCATTTCGAGAATGTGCCGACATAGAAAACGACGTCCGCCGCCTGAGCCGTACGCAGCGCCGCCAACGGACTGCCCTCGTAGCGAAATTCCCCGTCGTAGTCGTCCTCGATGATCACTGCGCCGTGTTCGCGGGCGAATTCGATCAGCGCCTCGCGCCTGCGCATCGACATGCTGACCCCCAGCGGGAATTGATGCGATGGGGTTACACAGATGATGCGCACCCCGGGCGGCAGCGCTTCGACCACCATGCCTTCTTCATCGATGCCGATGGGAACGAGTCGGGCGCCCGCGGCAGCAAATGCCACGCGCATCGGCGGATAGCCGGGATCCTCGAGTGCAACGATGGTTTCATGCGGCGTCACCAAGGCTCGAGCCAGCAGATCAAAGGCCTGCTGAGCTCCGGAGGTGACCAGTACTTCCTCCGCCTGGCAGGACACGGCACGCGTGATGGCGATGTGCCTGACGATGGCTTTGCGAAGATAAAAGTTGCCCTGATTGCCCTGCGGGCTTTTGTAGCTCGCCGGTTTCCTTTCGAGCCCTCGCAGCGCCTTGGCGCTCACGCGCCGAAACACGTCCAACGGAAAGAGCCGGGAGTCGACCATGGCAGGGCGAAAATCGATCGGCGCGCCCTTGCGCGTGGCCAACAGCGGTTCAGGCGAGTCGTGCCAGAAGCTCATCGCGGCGGTGACCTCGGGGCGCAGCCAAAATCCGTTTAGCCGATGGCGCAGCAATTGCTCTGAGACGGGACGTGCTGCTGCCGACCGTGCCGGGATTTTCTCAACCACAAAAGTGCCCGAACCATGCCGGGTCACTGCGTGGCCCTCTGTCACCAGCCGCTCATAGACTTCTGCGGCGGTATTGCGTGAGACGCCGAAGACATCACTCGATCTTCGCGTGGCGGGCAATTTGACGCCTGCTGCCAGGCGGCCGTCGAGGATGGCGGCTTTTAACTCTTCATGCAGCGTTCGCGACGATTCTCGAGAACCGGCCGGCTTCAAATTGAGCTTGATTTCAAAAAACGGTTCGACTGCCTGTCTGCGGCGTGCGCGAGAGTGGACCAATTATTTTTCCTCCAAGTGGCCCTTCAGCGAAGGGTCCCCCCGTCACAAGATCTCATCGACAGAGCTTAGCGCCCCCGCGGGCGCGGCGGCCCACTGTTGGCCCGGAAAATACTCATGGAGACAACGATGAAGCTTTTTACACGGATCGCGATCAGCATTCTGACCGCCGTCGCCGGAATCTGGGCAGTGCCCGCCGGCGCCTTGGACGAGTCGGCACAGCCGCTTCAAGCGGATCGCGATGGGCAGCATGATTTTGATTTTAACTTCGGTACCTGGAAAACCCACATAAAACGCGTCCTCGACCCCTTCTCAGGATCGTCCAAATCGATCGAACTCAACGGCACGGTCACCGTCCGAAAAGTCTGGGATGGCCGCGCTCAGTTGGAAGAGATCGAGACCGATGGCCCGGATGGACATTGGGAAGGAATGACGCTGTTTCTTTACAATCCGGCCGCGCATCAATGGAGTCAGTCCTTCGTCAACAGCCGGCACGGCGTTCTCGCACAACCGCTGATCGGATCCTTCAGGAACGGCCGCGGCGAACTGTTCGCCTCCGACACGTTCAATAACCGCTCGATCCTGGTGCGCGGCGTCTGGTCGGACATCACACCCGACTCACATCACTACGAGGAATCGTACTCGAATGACGGCGGCAAGACCTGGTTGCCGGCCTTCATTGCCAACTTGACGCGAGCAAAGCCATGAACCGCCCGCCATTGTCAGGAGCAACTTGGGAGGTCAATTGGGTAGATGAGTACACACGCAATCCAGGCGTGTAGGACTATCCCCACGCCCGGTTAGGTGCTTCGGCCTTGCCGGCTGCCGGGCCATAGGAGGATAAATCTGAGCACATACAACTATAAGGGAAGCCCCTATGTCGCGAGTACTGATTGCCGACGATCACGCGGTGGTTAGGGCGGGTTACAAGCAATTCCTAGAGGCCGAGGCCGGCATTACGGAAATCGGCGAGACCGCCAGCGGCAACGAGACTTTGGATCAGCTGCGCCGCCACGACTGGGACTTGCTGTTGATGGACATTCACATGCCTGATCGCAGCGGACTGGATATTTTGAAGCATGTGACCAGCGGGTTCCCCAAAGTGAAGGTTCTCATCATGAGCGGACTGCCGGAGGCGCAGTACGCTCGAAATGTGCTCCGGGCCGGCGCCAGCGGCTACCTTTCCAAAGGCGGTTCGCCGGAGGAGCTATTGAAGGCCGTGCGCACCGTGCTTGTGGGGCGACGGTACGTCAGTGCAACCCTTGCCGAATCGATGGCGGCGGATCTTGAATCCCCCCATGATCAAAATCAGCCCCTGCACGAGAGATTGTCGGTCAGGGAGTTTCAAATCTTCGGAAAACTGGCCGCAGGCGATGGTGTCGGTGAAATCGCCGAGGAGCTGAGCCTCAGCGTGAAGACGGTCAGTACGTATCGATCGCGAATTTTGGAGAAAATGAATTTCAACAGCAATGCCGATATGACCGCGTACGCGCTGCGCAACGGCCTCATTCTGTAGCTGAAATCGGCCTATTGCCTAAGGCGCGATAGGCGCAACGTTGGCCTTTGACACCCAGCCGGAGCGGCCGCTTCGGCTGCGAATGAGGGTAAATCCCTCGTGCTCCGCCGCGAGTTTGACGGTTTCGCCTTCCGCCAGGGTAAATAGCGCGTCGCCCATGGGGACCGGAGATACGCGAACCGGAGTCGCGGCCACAATCACCACCCCTGCGTGCAATTTCGGCCACAGCGCAATGCCACTGAAGACCGTCAGACCCATCATGCACAGGCCCACCAGAATCCCCGCGTGGCGCAAGCACCGATGCCGCGCCGATGATCGACCTGAAAGCACGCATGCACCCACGATGATCAGCCCTGCGATGCCGATCCACGCTGCAAGGAAGGGGCTTGCGGTTCCCGCAACGCGATCGAAGGTGTTGGGCGTTTCGGGGGGCAAATGCGCGGAGGAGCGCACGAATTGCAAGTTCGCCTCAACATCGGGATCGTTCGGTGCGAGCAACCTTGCGCGCTCGTAGTTCAAGACCGCCATTCCCGGTTTGCCCGCGCGCGCATACGAATTCGCAAGATTGTAAAGGCCTGCAGCGGAATAGCCGGCCGGCTCCGACGCGGCGAGCGTCGGAAGGGTGCCCGACAGCAGGCCGGCAACCAAACACAAGGATCGTGCCAGGGCGCTCAAGCGGATTTCTCGCCTGTCAATTGGTCGCGAACGATACGAAGCCATTGGACAAAATCGGCGGCGTCCGGCGTGCGACCGGAATACTTTGATTCATCGGCGAGGGCAAACAGCCGGTGGACGTCGTTGTCAGCACCCATGCGGGCGTTGATCTCGGCAGTGGTAACGTCTTCGGGCACAAGATGCCACCGTGCTGCAAAAAGACGCTGCAGCGAGTTGCGCGCAGAATCGAAGAATAGAGTCTCGTTTCCAGCACGAGCCGCCGCTTCCATTTGTGCCATTTCCCGCTTGATCGACCTGCCCTCCTCGTCCCGGCGTCGTCTGACGCCCACCCAGCCTGCGGCGAATGCCAGCACCAGAAAGGACGGAATCGCGAGAAACTTCGGTTGTAAGTACAGCGGTGTCAGAGAAGACGCGCGTGCTTGGTCGTCCACGTGATCGGGCCTCAGTCCGACGGGCGACTTAAGTGAGCCGCTGGCCGCTGCATTGGCGGCAACCTGAGGCGCCGTCAGCGTGCTGTCGGCCAAAGAAGGGGATATGGTGACGTTGAGCGGTACGCTGCGCGCCGTTTCATAGCGCCGCGTACTGGGGTCGAAATAGCTGAACGTCAGCGCAGGCAGCGTGTGTACTCCGGGTTTTGAAGCGATGACCGGTTGCTCAAAGGTTTTCATCCCGCCAAAACCAATCGGGTCGCTGGTATTGAACGACGACTTGGGCGGATAAGTCTTCCATTGATCGACGTGATCCAGCATGGTGCTGTCGACGCGATCAAAGCTTCCGGATCCGGTGATGCGTAGGCGCAATGTCATTGGATCGCCGACATCCGCTTTCGCAGGCGAAATATCACTGACAATGCTGAATGTGCCGATGGCGCCATGGAAATCGTCCGGCCGCCCTTCGGCCGGCAATTGCAAGACCTTCAACTCCTGCGGTGGGCTCGTGACATCGATGTCCTTTGGAACCGTCGTGCCGAACAGGTTCTGAAAGAAAGGGTCCCCAAATCGATCATCCAACAGTGCGTCGCGCTTGGACCTGGTTCTTATTTTTACCGTCAGCGGCGCCTCCGCGGACAGCGAGAACGTACCCGGCTTGACCACTGAAAGAATACTGCGCCACGTAAACAAGACAAATGGCTCGCCGTTGATCAATTTCTCGCTGCGCTCCGGTTGATGCGAGAGGTTATTGAGCGTGAAATTGTCCTCCGTAAGCTTTGGCAATCCGTTCAATGAAGACACGAATCCGGAGCGCATCCCCACTTCTATTTCGACCGGGACGCTCTCGCCTATGTACATTTCCCGCTTCGGAATAATGAGGCGGACATAGGCAGACCCATCCTCGGTCAGGTGCACGCCCTTGGGGAGTGACCCGCCCGACAGAATGGGCGGCGGAAGCGGGGCCGCGCGGCGGTTATCGGCCCGCGGCACATAGGCACCGCTCAGCGCCGCATTGACCTGCAAGACGAGTGGTTGAGACTTCGGCGTTACGGCGGGAATCGTGAATATGCCGGCGATCTGTGGTGTCACGCGCATGACCGTCGACGATGAGGGCAGCGTCGTTCCGTTGATGATTTGAATTTCGCGCGTGCGTGAAACGATTTCGAATTTCAACCCGGACACCACCGGCAGCGTGATCGGGTTCGTGCCGTCCCCCAGATTCGTTATCGTGAGATGCGCTGATTCGCCCAGGTAAATTTGTGCAGGTTCAATGGTCGCGTAGACCAAGGGATCGTCGGCAAGCGCCGCCGCCGCGCCCAGAAGACTCATCAGGGTCGTGGCGAGAAACCAGCGGACTATCGATTGACGGCTGCTCATTACCAATTCTTGAAAGGCTTGTCCGGCCGTTGAGTGGCACTGCGCTGGGCCGACGGAATCGCCAAGCGTTTCTCGTCTCCTTTGACCGAATCTAATAGCTCCCGCGCCTCCTCGCGAGTCATCTCGCCCGGTACCCGATTGTTATCGGCCGTTTGCGGATCGGCGCCCGCGGGCTTCTGATCGCCACCCGCAGCGGGAGGCGGCTGGCCGGCACTGCGCGGCGGCTCATCCGAATTTGGCTGCCCGGAATTTGGCTGTCCCGAATTCTGCGGCGGCGGCGGCGGCTGACCCTGATCCTGTTTCGGAGGATCCTGTTTCGGAGGATCCTGTTTCGGAGGATCCTGTTTGGGATCCTGTTTGGGGTCCTGTTTGGGGTCCTGTTTCGGGTCGTTGTTTTTTGCGTCGCGCTGCGGAGGCGGCTGGCCCTGGGGCTGTCCGGATCCTGGGGGCGGCGGCTGATCTTTATTCTGTGGCGGGTTGTTCTGCTGATTATTTGGATTCTGCTGGTTCTGCCCCTGCCCCTGGTTCTGGTCCTTATTCTGGTTTTTGTTGTTGTTCTGCTGACTATTTTGATTCTGCTGCTGCTTCAGCGCATCGATTTTGCGCTTCACCAAGTCGCGATTGAATTTACTGTCCGCGTCGTCCGCGCGCAATTGCAGTGCCGTTTCGTAGGCCTTCACGGCATCGTTCCACTTCTGCAATGTGTCCTGCGGCGAACTCTGCTCGGTTTTCTGCCCCGATCGATACAGGGTATTGCCAAGATTGTAGTAGGCATCCTGCTGGACAGCCAATTGCTTGGCGTCGCCGGAGGGTACGTGACTGATCGACTGCTCAAAGGATTGTGCAGCTTGCGGAAACTGCCCCGCGCGGTACGCCGCCGTTCCGGCGTTGTATTCCAGCACCGGCTTCTTTGATTCAGGAATAGAGGCGGCGTGCGCAGGCTGCAGGGTCACGGCAATCGCCACGATCGAGACGGCGCCGGCGGCGGTTGTCCTGACAGGCGCCCTTCCGCGCCGCCGGCTCCCAACACCTAAGCTGGAAAGCAACATCGCGAGAGACGCAGCCAATGGCCACTGAAAGCGCTCAACATAAATTTTTTGCCGGCGCGACGCCAAATCGTGTTTTGCGATGGAACCCAACACGGTTTGGAATATCAACTCCAATCCCTCACCCTGGGTTCCAAGCGGCACGTAGAATCCACCGGTCGCGCCGGCGATGGCCTTCAGTCCGGTTTCATCGAGCCGCGACTTCACGAATGCCCCGCTATCGTCCTTCACAAATCCACCGCCCTGGCCGGGCGCGATCGGAATCAAGTCGCCGGAGGCCGTCCCCACACCCACCGTAAAGATCTTCAGGCCGTCCGCCTTTGCCGCCGCCTGGGCCGTCTCAAAAGCGCTGCCCTCGAGGTCCTCGCCATCGGTCACGAGGATCAGTATTTTATCGCTGTTGGGCCGGCGGCGCAGCGCGGTCTGCGCAGCCTGGATGGCGGTCGAAATATCGGTGCCGCCGCGCGGGATCGTGTTGGTATCGATGGCGCTCAAGGACTCATGGAAGGCTCCATAATCCAGCGTCAAGGGGCATGCCAAAAACGCAGTGCCGGCGAAGGCGACGATGCCCACCGCATCGCCGTCCAGTTTCTTCGCAAAATCATCGATGGCGAGCTTTGCGCGCGTCAGCCGGTTGGGTTTGATATCCGGCGTCAGCATGCTGCGCGAGGTGTCGATGGCGAATATGACCTCGATACCCCGCCGGCTCACCTGTTCCCAGTGAAATCCCACTTGCGGCTCGGCAAGCGCCGCGAACAGGCAGATCAGCGCACCGAGGAACAGGCCGCGCTGTACGCGGCGCCGGGCACGCGAGATCGATTGCGTCAGCTGATCGCGCAAATGCGCGGACACGAACCGTGCGAGCGCGGTGTGTTGACGCGCATCGTACAACCGCCAGAGCCAGATAAGCGCCGCACCGGCCACCAAGCCCGCCAGCAGCCACACCGGACTGCCGAATCTCACGGCAGCCTCCGAAGCCGGGTCTGCTGCAGCAGCAGGCTGAGCCCCAGGATTCCGAGCGCCGGAATGAGCGCCCAAGAATACAGCTCCTCGGTATGCTCAAATTTATGCACCGTTTGGGCGTTTCTCTCCAAGCGGTTGATCTGCTCGTAAATTTTTTGCAATGAGTCGGTGTCCGTCGCGCGGTAGAACTTACCGCCGGTTGCGTCGGCCACGGCTTGCAGCGTTTTCTCGTCCACATCCACCTTGGCCATTACCATGCGCGCGTTGCCCACCGCATCCCTCACGGGAATCGGCGCGTTGCCTCGAACGCCGACGCCGATGGTATAGATCTTGACGCCCATGGCCTTGGCCGCCTCTGCGGCAGCGATCGGCGAAATTTTTCCCGTATTGTTCACCCCGTCCGTGAGCAAGATGATCACCTTTGATTTTGCCTGCGTAAGGCGAAGCCGGTTGACGCCTGCCGCGATCGCCGAGCCGATCGCGGTGCCATCGTCCACGCCGCCCACTGAGACCCGTTCCAGATTTTGCTGCAGCCAATCGTGATCGAGCGTGATGGGACTCACGAGATAGGCTGCGCCCGCGAATGCGATGATGCCGATGCGATCGTCGGGCCGTTCATCGATGAATTTCGAAACTACCGTCTTGACCACCTCGATGCGGTTCACGCGCTGGTGCTCAATCTGAAAATCCAATGCTTGCATGGAACCGGAGACGTCGAGCCCCAGCACGATGTCGATGCCATTCGCAGTCACTTCGCTGCGGCCCTGGGCGCGCTGCGGTCTCGCCAGACCGACAATCATGAGCGCCGCAGCCAAAATCGGCAGCATCCACATCAACATGCCAATCTTGCTGCGGCCGCGCCGCGCAACCTCGCGCGCAAGGCTGACATCGGAGTATTCAATGGCGGCGACCGGGCCCCGCCGTCCGCGCCATAACAGGACGAGCGGCAGCAGTGCCAGCAACCAGAACCACTCAGGTTGCAGGAACCGAGTCATGAGTTTGCTCTGCGGCAGCCGCCTGCTCGGCCTTTGCGGTTTCCAGGACGAATGCACGGGCGCTTTGACGCAGGGCTTCCATGTTGCTGAGCGTCAGCGACAGCGCGGCGAATTTGACGAAGTCGCATTGGTGGAGGAATTCACCCAGCGGCGCCTGATGCTGCGCGAGCGGCGCATTGGCGCTTTGCAGCAGGTCGTGTAGAAATTCTTCCGTCGTTTGACGGGTCGCCGTGACGTGGAATCTCTGCTCGATGTAGCCGCGGATCACATCGGATATCGCGATGCAGAATTCGCGTGCTTGAGCCGGCCGCATGAGCGAGCGGATCTCATCAAGCCGCTGCAGGGCGAGCTCGTAGGGGAGCAAAACGGGTGCGCGACGCCGGCGGCGCCAGCGCCACAGGCTGTATAGGGACAGACCCAAGACCACCGCACCGGCAATCAGCGCCGGCAACACCCAGTCGGGCAACAGGTACCTGGCACCGCGAATGTCCCGAATGTCCTCGGCCAGCGGTGCGGCACCGACGCCCGTGGCCAAGAATTCGCCCAGTGCCGCCGCACTCAATCCGCGCAGCCGATCAATGACCGCCGTCATGCGCGCCTGCGCTGGCGAGTTTTGAAGAACCGTTGCAGCGCCGGCATGTAGGGCGCATCGGTCCGCAATTGCAACGTGTCGATGCCTTCTGATCGAAAGTCGTTGACCAACTGGAGTCCTCGAGCCAGGGACAGTTCCCTGAAGCGCTTTCGAACCGTGGCGCTCGCCGTGTCCACTTCGATCACCTCGCCGCTCTCGGCATCCTCGAGCGCGACGATGCCCACGTCGGGGAGTTCCCTCTCACGAGGGTCTTCGACCTGCACCGCAATCAGGTCGTGGCGGCGATTTGTGCGACGCATGGCCCGGCGCAATTCGACCCGCGCCGCAGCCGCGTTTTTCGAGGTCTCAAAATCGGATATGAGAAACACCACCGCGCGCCGATGCAGAAGGCGGTTCGCAACATCCAACGCCTTGACCGTGTCGGTGCCGATGGCCTCAGGCGTGTGATACAGAATGTCTCTGACCACCCGCAGAACGTGACGGCGGCCTTTTTTCGGCGGCAAATATCGTTCGATCTGATCGGTGTAAAGCAGCAGGCCCACCTTGTCGCTGTTGCGAATGGCGGAAAATGCCAGAACGCTGGCCAGCTCCGCCGCAAGATCGCGCTTGCTCATGGATCCGGACCCGAAATTTCCGGAGGCACTGATATCCACCAGCAGAAAAATCGTGAGTTCGCGCTCCTCGGTGAACTTCTTCACGAAGGGCCGCCCGGCGCGCGCCGTGACGTTCCAATCGATGGTCCGCACTTCGTCGCCGGCGCTGTACTCGCGTACCTCGTCGAAGTCCATGCCGCGGCCCTTGAAAACCGAGTGATACGATCCGGCCAGACTGTCGTTGACCATGCGGCGCGTGCGGATCTCCAGCTGCCGCATGCCGCTCATGATGGCCTTGTTTGATTTTCGGCTCTCCGGCTCCACGATTCAAGGCACCGGCAACGTGTTCAGGATTTTCTCGATGACATTCTCAGAGGAGATGCTTTCGGCTTCCGCCTCATAGGTCACGGAGACCCGATGACGCAGCACGTCAAAGGCAATCGACTTCACATCCTGCGGTATGACGAAGTGACGGCCGTTCAGGAACGCCATGGCGCGCGCCCCAAGGGTGAGCGCAATCGTGGCACGCGGCGAGGCGCCCGTCTGGATGTAGCCATTCAACTTGAACGAGGCGGCAACAGGGGGACGAGTGGCCAGCACCAGATCCACGATGTAGTCGCGAATTTTATCGTCCACGTACAGCGTGTTGACGACGTGGCGGGCCTCAACGATCTGCGCCGCGCTCACCACCGCTCGGGGCATCGGCAACGCCTCCGTCGTGGCCATCGCATCCAATATCGCGCGCTCATCAACGCGGTTCGGATAGGTGACCACTACCTTCATCATGAATCGGTCAATCTGCGCCTCGGGCAGCGGGTAGGTTCCTTCTTGTTCCAGGGGATTTTGGGTCGCCAACACCAGGAACGGCGTGGGCAGCGCATAGGTCTCATCGCCGATGGTGACCTGGCGCTCCTGCATGGCTTCCAGCAGCGCGCTTTGCACCTTGGCCGGCGCGCGGTTGATTTCGTCGGCGAGGATCAAGTTGCTGAAAATGGGTCCATGCTTGGTTCGGAATGCCCCGTCCTGCGGGTTGTAAATCATCGTGCCGACGATGTCGGCCGGAAGCATGTCGGGCGTGAATTGCAGTCGTTTAAAGTCCAGATCAATGCAACCCGCCAAGGTCTTCAATGCGAGCGTTTTCGCCAAGCCGGGCACGCCTTCCAGCAGAACGTGCCCGTTCGTCAGCAGCGCGATCAGCAGCCGGTCGAGCAGATGTTTCTGCCCGACGATGATGCGCGCCATTTCCTGCTGCAGGGGCCGAATCCAAGCCGAACTGGCCATGACCGCCTCACGCGCGGCCCGCCCTGCTGGATCCATGACGGGCACCGGGACGGGCTCTCGGGCGGCCACGGGCTGGTACCTCGCGGTTTGCTCACTGAGCGGCGGGGCAGCTTTCTGATTCATTGACAAAAATCCTTCATAGGTAGACTCGCACAATCATCCATGCCGGCAGCGCCGGCGAGAGGTTTTGAACTTGAAGTGGGCTTTCGGTTCCCCAAAGGACGGCCAAGCGCGGCCCAAGCTAGAATTCTCCGTAACCTCGCGCCATGGCAGCGGCAAAAATCGGCAGCAACATGAATAATGCCAGTTCCAGGTGCAGATAGCGGCGAATGCGCTGGATGTCACCCTCACTGGGTTGCAGTGCCAATTTTCGCCAGCGGATGAAGCTCAAGGTCGGGGGCAGGGACAGCAATCCGACGGCTGCGAAAGTGCCGAGCTTCGCCCAAAAAAAGGCGTTGTGAGAATAGTACCCCCATCCCTTGGCCGCGAAGACGGCCCGGCAAAATCCAACGACCAGGACGGCCGTCGCCAATATCCCATACCACAGGTCGATCGAGGCAATGCGCACGATCGTCGCGCTGCTCAAGCCAGGGCGCACCGCCCAAAACTCGGCGCAAATGATGCCGAAAATGCCGAAGATCAGCACGTGGTGGCCCATGGCGAGCAGCAGATCGAGCATGGCATCAATCCTAGCCGAAATACCCTGCATATTGATCGCGCAGCCAGGGCTGTACCGCGCGATTTTGTAAAAAATGCGACGCGTCAATCGAGCAAGCGCACCGCATCATGCCATCGTTATCCCCTGTACCGGTACAATGGTTGTAGACGTGCAAGACGAGGATCCTTCATGAGTCCAGTGATGCGGCCAGCAGGTGTTCGGCAACCCGACGTGGCGGATGAAAGCGCCATAAAAACGTGGTTGGACGCGCTGGCGAACGGCAGCTGCGAGGCGTCCGCGTTTCTGCAGGCGATGCGTGAGCGATTCAGCTCGGCGCCTGAAGGCAATTGGGAAGTACTGTCGCAATTGGATCAATATTATCGCCGCGGCAGGATTGACGCCGAGACGTTCAACTCGATCAGGACCGCGCTTGCCGAGTCCGCGCTCGGCGTCGGCGACAACCCAGCCTCGGGCATGGAAATGCACGATGCACCCCCGGCCCGCGAGGTTCCCGTGCCGCGCGATGCGCCCGTGCCGCGCGATGCGCCCGTGCCGCGCGATGCGCCCGCTGCACCTGATACCGCCACGACGCGCGACATTCCGGTGGCTCGCGACGTGGTGACCCCTGCACGCATGGAGCAGACTGACGCTCATCCGCGCCGCGACGAAACGCAATCGTTGGATCCGGTGGGCGAACCCAAGCCAGGCACTGTCCTGCGTCGCCGTTACCGCCTGGAAGGCGTGGTGGCGCACGGCGGTACCGGGACGGTGTTTCAAGCCATCGATGAATATCGCTTGGAAACTCCGGGCAGTCAGCGTCTGGCCATCAAGGTGGTGCATGCGGGCGTCGCGAAGCGCGCGGAGTTGCTCGCCGACCTGCAGCGGGAATTTCAGTCCCTGCAGCTTCTGTCGCATCCGCATATCGTGCGCGTATTTGAATTTGACCGCGACGGCCCCGTGGTTTTTTTCACCATGGAATTGCTGAGCGGAGCAATGCTCAGTCGCGTATTGCAAGTGAGAAGACCTGCTCATTTGGCGCACGCAGAGGCATTGGCGTTGATCCGCGACATCGGCTTCGCGGTCGCGTACGCGCATTCGCGCGGGGTGGTGCATGGGGACTTGAGTCCGCACAATGTTTTCATCACCTCGTCGGGCGACCTGCGCGTCTTGAGTTTCGGTGGGGCGCACAAGACGAGTCCGCACTCGACGGCATCGGATCATGAACTGAAATTGCCATTCATCGCGTCGGGATTTGCCAGTTGCCAGGTGCTGGAGGGCGAGCGCCCGGATGCGCGTGATGACGTGTTCTCGCTGGCGTGCCTCGCTTACCTGTTGCTGAGCGGCCAACACCCCTTTTCCTCGAAGAGGACGGCGACCCAGGCCCGCGATGCGGGGTTCAAGGTGCAACGGCCTTCCAATTTGAGCAACCAGCAATGGCACGCGCTCCGGGGTGCACTTGCATGGGAACGCGAGAGACGGCCGACCGATCTGCAGCAGTGGCTCAGGCACCTGGAGCTCAAGGGTGCGGCGAAGGGTCTGCCGACGCTGACCGATCTTCTGGAAGCGCCCGCAAGGAAGGAGCCCAAGTCCCGCCTTGTCGGGGCGGTGGCGGCAGGAATTGCATTGTTGCTGGCGGGCGGCTATTGGATGGCCACTCACCGCCACATGTTGCCGAGCATCGATTCTACCGAGCCCGCCAACGCATCAAGCGCGACCCCATCAGAGCCCAATACGGCCGTTGCGCCTGCCGTGAGCACGCCCAGCGCCGCACCGCCCTCCGCGCCGACTGCGCGCGAGACGATCGCACCGACGCCCGCAGCGATGCCGGCTCCCGCGCCATCCAGTGCCTCCGCGGCACCGCATGCCGCCGCGCCGCCGTCCACTGCGAACGTGACACCTCATGCCGTTACACCGCACGCCGCGGCACCCCCCGCCGCGGCACCGCCGCCCGCCGCATCAGCCGGCGCATCGGCATCAGCCGGCGCATCGAGAATAGAGCTGGTTGCGGATACCGTCGATGTTCCGGCGGGTGAAAGATCCGCCGAGATCACCGTGCACCGCAAAGGCAGTCTACGCGGGGATACAAGCTTTACCTGGTGGACCGAATCGGGAACGGCAAAACCCGGGGCGGATTTCTCGGCAATCGTGCCGCAGCTCGCGCACTTCGGCGATGGGATATCCAATGTCACGCTGAACATCACCTTGAGCAAGGCACCGCATGCCTCGCCCAAGAGCTTCTACGTCGTGATAGACAAGTCCGAAGGGGGTGCGCTCCTAGGTGCGCGCACACTCACGATGGTGACACTGCAACCGGGCAGCTGAACAAGGTCCGCTCACCCGGAGTAGATCCGCGCAAAGGTATTGCGCAGTATGTTTTTTTGCACCTTGCCCATGGTGTTCCGCGGCAACTCATCGACGAGCAGAATGCGTTTCGGCACCTTGTAGCGGGCCAATCGGGCCTTTACGGATTCGACGATGGATTGTTCCGAGAGCACAGCGCCGGGTTTCGCCACGACAACGGCCGTCACACCCTCGCCAAAGTCCGGATGCGGCACGCCGAACACCGCGCTCTCGAGCACGCCCTCGACGGCATCCAATTCGGACTCCACCTCTTTGGGATAGACGTTGTAGCCGCCGCTGATCACCAAATCCTTGGCGCGGCCGACGATATGCACATAGCCATTCTGATCGATGCGGCCGACATCGCCGGTCTTGAACCAGCCGTCGGTCGTGAATTCACTGCGGGTCTTCTGCTCGTCGCGCCAATAGCCTGCGAACACATTTGGACCCTTGACTTGCAGCGTACCGATGACGTCCGGCGCGGGTTCCACCTCACCGGTCTCGGAATTCGCCACTCGCATCGCAACGCCCTGCAGCGGCGGACCAACCGAACCGGGAAGCCGCACGCCCTCGTACGGATTTGATGTGTTCATCATGGTCTCGGACATGCCGTAGCGTTCGAGTATCACGTGTCCGGTGCGCTGCTGGAACTCGCGGTGCGTCTCCGCCAACAACGGCGCCGACCCTGAAACAAAGAGCCGTACCGTCGATGTCGTCTGCTTGTTCAGATTGTCTTGCTGCAGCAGGCGGGTGTAATGCGTCGGGACGCCCATGTAGACCGTTGCCCGCGGCAAATGTTCGAGGGTGAGCGCGGCATCGAATTTCGGCAGCAACAGCAAGCTCGAGCCTGAGGCGAGCACGGTGTTGATGGCGACGAACAATCCATGAATGTGGAACAAGGGCAAGGTATGCAGCAGCACATCGTCGCTGGAAAATCGCCAGGCTTCGGCAAGCACCGCTGCGTTCGACGCGAGATTGGCGCGGGTCAGCATCGCGCCCTTGGAGCGGCCGGTGGTGCCGGAGGTATAGACAATGGCTGCGATCGAGTTGGGCTCGGGCGTGTGCGACAGTTTGAATTCCGGGTGCGACTCGCGTGCCCGCTGCAGCAATGAACCCTGCGCGTCCGCGCCCAACGTGTCAATGTAAGCAATCCCCGCTGCGCGCGCCTGCGGCTCGATCAATGACCGCTCTTCCGGCCGGAAGATGGCGACTCGCGGCTGCGAATCGCGCAGGAAATATTCAACTTCATTGCGGGTATTCGCGACATTGATGGGCACAAACACCGCACCCATCCGCAAGCACGCCACATATAAGAAAACTGCTTCGGCGGACTTGTCGATTTGAGCGGCAATGCGGTCGCCGGGCTGCACGCCGCACTGGATTAACGCCGAGGCTATGCGCCCGGACTGCTCGCGCAGCGCTGCATAGCTGATATCAGGTCCGCCCGGCGTCGTGAGAAATAGCCGGTTGGAGTGGCTGGCCGCCTCGTCGATCCAGTCGCTCGGATCCTTCGCAAATGACATCCTCGCCTGGTCCTCTCAATAGTGCGGCGGCCGCTCCTGCTCCAATGTGCGCGCTTCCTCGGGCGGCACGCCGGTCAGCCGTTCATTGAGGGCTTTGAGCTGTGCTTCCAATGCTTGAATTTCCTTGTGCTGCCGAAAAACCACGTCGCTGAGCTCGTTCATCGCCTGCTCCAGATACGCGATCTTCGTCTGCACCCGCTCCAGCGAGTCTTGCTGGGCGGCGGTCAATGTTTCATGCCATAAAAGAGATAGTCGGCCGTATAGGCGGCGCGCAGCTGTTGTCCGGCCTGCTGCCGAGTGCATCCGCCCGCGGGTACGCTGCCGCCCACGGTATTCAACCGCTGTATGAACTGCACGTGCGAGAAGAGGCCATTCCCCGAGGTTGATTTTGCACGCAGCAACAGCCACGCAATGGAGTTCGGCTGCGTGCCGGGGCTGCTCGCAACCACTTCGCCGACCACCCGGCTGCCGTCGTTGGCCTCCCAGGTCGGGCCGCCATAGTGCTTGACAAGGTTTCTGCCTCCCTTGGTCGACAACACCGCCTCGGGTGCCTTGAACGACCACTCGAACTGCGAGGCATCGCCTTTTGTCGGTTGGCATTCGTAGATCTGCGCGCCGGTGGCATGCAATTGTTTGATCAGCGATTGACCAGTGGGTACGCGCAGCGGTCCGGGCACCGTGGGCGCGGATGCGCAACCTGCCAGTGCCCCACCCAACAGCGCCAAAAACAAAACAACGACGACTTGAGGTTTCATGGCGGTATTATGTCAGCAGACACACCTCACGAGCCAACCGTAATTGCGCTATTGTGCGCAAATCATGCCAAGAAAGCCTCAACGGCGCGTGCTCGCCATCGATGTGGGCGGCAGCCATGTAAAGACCCGGATCTCGGGTCGCCAGGAAATGCGCCAATTTGAATCCGGGCCTACGCTGACGCCGCGCCGGCTGGTGTCGCGCGTACTCAAGCTCAACGGCGATTTGAAGTATGACGTCGTTTCGATTGGCTATCCCGGTGTGGTTGTGCACGGCAAAATCGTCACCGAACCCTTCAATCTCGGGCGCGGCTGGGTGGGTTATGATTTTCGCAAAGCATTTGGCCGCCCGACCTTGCTGATGAACGATGCCGCTATGCAGGCGGTCGGCAGTTACGAAGGCGGCCGGATGTTGTTTCTGGGCCTGGGCACGGGCTTAGGGTCAGCGCTGATTGTCGATGGCACGGTGGCTCCAATGGAACTTGCACACCTGCCTTACAAGCGCGGCCGCAGCTATGAAGACTATCTGGGCGATCGCGGCCGCGCCCGTCTCGGGCCCAAGAAGTGGCGCCGCGCAGTCGCGGACGTCGTCGAGCAGTTGAGCACGGCATTGGAAGCCGACTACGTGGTGCTCGGGGGCGGCAACGCTCGCAAATTGAAAAAGTTGCCCAAGAATGCGCGCCTTGGCAACAATGACTTCGCGTTCTTGGGAGGCTTTCGAGTCTGGCGCCCGACGGCGCCCCGCGTCTGACTGACTGGGCCGCAGCCTAGGCCGATGCCGATTTTGACGTCATCCGCTGTGCGATATAGGACACGATTAAACCAAACACAATCATGGCCGCTAAATTCTCGGCGAAGGAAATCATCGTGACATGCCCGGATTTGGCCCTCGACAGCGGCACGACCACAAAGGTCATCACGAAGTACACCACGATCCCGTAGGCGATCCCCGCCGCAATCCAGTTGCGCAACAGCGCGGGAATCCTGGTCGAGGCAACCACAAAAATGGCGGCAATGATGATCGACATCAACCATTGCAGCACCATGCCCAAACAGAAAACCCACGGCTCATGCGGAAGCGGAGCGCCCAGCAGTCCACTCGCGATAAACCGCAGTATGGGTACCGGACCTACCTGGTTGATGGTGCAGGCCGCGCCAATATCGATGGTGCCGGCGATGAGGCCGGCGTAGATCGATGTCTTCAGTACAGATGCCATATCGGCCTATTTTACCTTGCGCAGCTCGAATCCCAATCGTGGGAAGTGCACGACCACCCTTCCCGCACGCGGATCTTCCCGCGCAATCGAGACTCGGTCCCGAGCAGCACCATACAGTACGCCCTCAATGGGATCGACTCCGGTGTCGGTGGCGGCCACCACAACCCTGTCGCCGATGGCGAGGCCGTGGGTGTCGACATTTCCGGACGATTTCTCCGCGGTCGAATCGCGCGCAATGGCGATGGCGGCGCCGCTGTCCAGTTTGTCATACGTGCCGTGGCCGATGGCCGCCATGCGTTCGCGCCAGCTTCGAAGCGCCGGATAGGAATCGAGAATCTTGGCTACCGGGCCGCCGCGCACCACAAACCAGAGGCAGTGGAAAATCGAGAAATCCGCCAGCGTGACGGCGGATCCAAAAAAGAATTTTTGCGTACCGAGAGATTGCTCCAAGCGGTCCAGGTGAAGAGCGAAGGCCCCGATCGCATCGCCCGGACGCATGCGCGGAATATTTGCGCGAAAGACCGTGCGATCATCGGCGAAAGCCTTGATGGCCTCAGGTGGTGCGCCCTCAAACAGGTGCGGGAGCCCGGCCGGCTGCATGGTGTAGGGTATGGCCGTCCAAAAGAGCGTTGAATCCGCCCACTGAGCGAGAATGCGGGACGCCCCGTCGATGCCGCCAGGATACAGCGTCGGCTGCGGCGCGCGTTCCTCGATGACGTCCGCGATCAGCGCGGTGTCGCAGTAGATGTCCGCGCCAATTTGCAGTACCGGCGTTTTGCGGTAGCCGCCCGTGAGTGCGGTGACGTCCGGTTTGGGCATCATGTTGGGGATCAACACTGACGACCAACGCAGGCCCTTGAACCCTAGGATCAGCCGGATCTTTTCGGCGAAGGGAGACATCGGATAGTGGTGCAGGATGAGCTGTTGCATGCTTCCTTAGTATAGTCGGACCAGTTGTTTGCCGAAGTTCTGCCCCTTCAGCATGCCGATAAACGCGGCGGGCGCTGCGGCGATGCCGTCGGCGACGGACTCGCGGTACTTCAATTTTCCCGATGCGTGGAGTGCGGCCAGCGCCGTCAAACCCTCGGGCCACAGATTCAAATGATCTGCGATAATGAAACCCTGCATCTTGAAGCGCGCCACCAGAAACATTGCCGGATTCAAGATGGCGCTCTTCATCATCTGGCCTGGCGTCGAGTTGTAGTCGGCGATGAGTCCGCAGAGGGCGACGCGCGCAAATGGATTGAGCAGTGTCATCACCGCGTTCAAGACGTCGCCGCCGACATTTTCGAAATGCGCATCCACGCCCTTCGGGGCCGCGGCGGCAATCAATGCCGCCAATGATTTGGCGTCGGCAGCCGTCTTGTAGTCGATGCAGGCATCGAAACCCAGCTCGTCGGTGACGTAGCGGCACTTGTCCGGGCCGCCCGCGATGCCGATCACGCGGACGCCGTCATTGCGTGCCAATTGGCCCACCACGCTTCCCACGGCGCCGGCTGCCGCACTCACCACCACGGTCTCACCGGCCCTGGGCTCCATGATCTTGTTGTAGCCGTACCAAGCGGTCATGCCCGGCATGCCGACGACTCCCAGGTAGGCCGACAGCGGAATCTGGCGCGCGTCAACCTTGCCGATGCCCTCCGCCTTGCTGACACCGTATTCGGCCCAACCCAGCATGCCGCGCACCGTATCGCCAACCGCAAAGTGACTACTGCGCGACTCCACCACCTCTCCGACCGCAGCACCGCCCATGGTCTCGTTGAGCATTTGCGGCGCGGCGTAGGATTTCGCATCGTTCATTCGCCCCCGCATATAGGGATCGAGCGACAGATAGCGATTGCGGACGCGCACTTCGCCCTCGCCCAACGCGGGACTCGGCACCTCTTCCAGGCGGAAGTTCTCCGGGCTCGGCCAGCCATGCGGCCGGGATGCCAGCACAATGCGGCGATAGGATTCAGCCATCGGCAACCCCGGCTTTTAGGTATTTGAACGTTCCCATCGCCTTCGCGATCAATCGCCCCCCGGCATCGCGCACTTCGCCCTCGCAAAAAGCCATGGTCGTGGAACGATGGTAGGCAAACCCGGAGACGAGAAGCCGCGAACCCGCCTTGGCAGGCTGCAGAAAGCTGGTCTTCATTTCGACCGTCACGCCGCCGCCGGCGCCGGCATTGAGCGATCGTCCCGCGACCGCCATCGCAACGTCGAGCAACGACATCAGCACGCCGCCATGCGCGACGGACCAGCTATTGAGATGCCATGGCTCAAGGTTGAGCGCCACTTCGGATCGGCCGTCGGCGGCGCTCAGGAACTCGACTCCGAGCTCTTTGATGAAGGGAACGTTGAGGCGAAATGCAGTCGATTCAGTCACACGAAACCGTACCTTGCGCCGACAGTGCATGTCAATCAATCGTCGCCACGCCTTGCACGTTGCTGGCACAATGCCGCAACCATGGCAGCCGATAGCTCCAGCGTTCTGAGTATTGCAATAGCGCTGCTGGAGAGCCTGCTGATTGTGGTACCGGCGATTTGGACCGGATTGGCGCTCTGGTATCAGGCGCCCGGCGCACAGCTGAAGAACACCCTTATGATCCTGTGGGCCGCATTCAACGCGGGCCTCCTGATTGTGCTCTGGCGGGGTAGCGCCGGGCTCGCACTCGCCGGTTTTGCCCTGGCTTTCGTAGTTGTGCTTATCTGGTGGCAGCGCATCAGGCCGACCAACCAGCACGACTGGGCGGACGATGTCGCGCAAATCACCCGCGGTACGATCGACGGGCAGCTCGTCACGCTGCGCAATGTCCGCAATTTCGATTGGCGCAGCAACACTGATTACACGCAGCGCTGGGAAACCCGCACCTATGATCTTAACCGGCTCCGGTCGGTCGACATGGTCATGTCGTATTGGGACGGCTGGGCAATCGCCCACATGCTCATTTCCTTCGGCTTCGACGACGGCCAGTATGTGGCCTTCTCGGTCGAAGTACGGCGGCAGAAGAATATGACCTACTCGGAGATCGGCGGGTTCTTCAAGAGAGACGGGCTCAGCATCATCGCCGCTGACGAACGCGACGTCATTCGAGTCCGCACCAATGTGCGCGGCGAGGACGATTACTTGTATCGCATTCGCATGCCGCTATCCGCGATGCGCTCGCTATTTCTAGGATACGTCGAGCAGGCGGACAATCTCGTCGATACGCCGCGCTTCTACAACACCATTACGGTCAATTGCACCACGCTGGTCTACCACATGATGAAGCGGATCGTCGGCTATCTGCCCTGGAGCTATCGCTTGTTGTTCACGGGCTACTTGCCCGCCTATGTTTACGGGGTAGGCGGGCTGGATCAGCGCTATACGCTGGCGCAGCTAAAAACCCTGGGGCGAATCACTGATCGCGCGAAACAGTCGGATCGCAGCGACACTTTTTCCGAAGACATCCGCAAGGGGATTCCGTCGATTGCGGACGCTGATCTGCCGGCGGCCGGCTAGGTAGCCTAGTGCAAGGGCGTGAAGCCGTAGTGCTCAAAGGCCAAATTTCCCGCCGGCCCGCGGACATAGGCTAGAAATTTGGCGGCCTCTGCCTTCGCACCCGTGGTCAAAGCCGCCGGATAGATGATGGGCATATGGCTGGAAGTCGGAAACACGTCGATGACGCGAACTTTCTTGTCGACGAGCGCGTCGGTTGCGTAAACGATGCCGAGCACCGCTTCTCCCCGATCGACGAACGCCAGAGCCGAACGCACGCTGTCCGCCCGCACGAGGCGGGCCGCCACGTCGTCCCAAACGCCAAGATTCGCCAGCGCCTCGTGCGCGTACCTGCCCACCGGCACCGAATCCGGATCGCCCGTCGCCAGCCGCCCCGATCCCACCGCAGCCGCCAGCGCGAATTTCGGCCCGATCTTCAGACTGAGTTTGCTGTCCGCCGGTCCGATCAACACCAGCTGATTTGCCAGCACATCGTGCCGTGTCTCCGGCTGGATCAAGTTGCGGGCTTGCAGATAGTCCATCCACTCCAGATCCGCGGAAAAGAACAGATCGGCGCGCGAACCATTTTCGATTTGGCGTGCGAGCGCCGAGCTCGCGGCGAAGGAGAAGCGCACAGGAATGCTGCTGTTCTTGGTGAAGGCGTCGCCGAGATCCTGCAGCACGTTGGTCAGCGAGGCGGCGGCAAAAACGGTGACCCCCTTCTCCGATTGCGCGGCAAGGGACTGGAGCGCCAGGAGACATGCGCCTAACGCCGGCAGCCAAGCGCGCCAGGACCTCTTGACGAACATCAGTTGTGCGCCAGCACCGGCTGTCCGCTATAGAGTTCCGGAAAGGTACGCCGGAAATTCTGGACCTTGGGCATGTCGTAAATTGCGATGTAAGGCTGCGTTGGATTATTGATCAGGTAATCCTGGTGATAGTGTTCGGCAGGATAGAACCCCTTGAGCGGATCGACGCGCGTGACGATGGGCCGCGCAAAAGCATGCGACTGGTCCAATTGGCCGATGTAGGCCTGCGCAATGCGCTTCTGATTGTCGTCGCTGTAGAAGATCTCGGAGCGATATTGAGTGCCCGCGTCGGGTCCTTGTCGATTGAGCTGCGTGGGATCGTGCACCACCGAAAATGCGATCTGCAGCAGTTGCCCATAGGAAATCACCGCCGGATCGAAGGTTATTTGCACGGACTCCGCGTGACCGGTGGTTCCCAAGCTGACCGTTTCATATTGCGCCGTGGCTTTCTCGCCTCCCGCATAACCCGAGATCACGTTCTTCACACCGCGCACGTGTTGAAACACACCCTGGACACCCCAGAAGCATCCCCCCGCCAATACGGCCGTCTGCATGGGACCGGCGGATTTGGGATTGTCGACCGCGGGCGGTGCGAGTACGACAGGCGCTTCCGCGCCGAACAAGGGTGCACGCCAAAGCATCACGCCCAAGCCCACGGCGCCGAACAGCACCACGAAACGCAGCGCCGCTGAGAATTTCCGGAATAACATCGCTACCTCTCCTTAAGCGCGGGCCGCAAAATGCAGCGCAACCGAATTCATGCAGTAGCGCAGCCCGGTCGGTTTCGGACCATCGTCGAACACATGCCCCAAATGCGCATCGCAGCGGCGGCACGAGATCGCATCGCGCGACATGCCGAGCGTATTGTCGCTGCTCTTCACGACGTTCAGGGCCGAAATGGGCTGCCAGAAACTGGGCCAGCCGGTGCCGGACTCGAATTTGGTTTTTGAATCATAGAGGGCGGTATCGCAGCAAATGCAGTGATAGATGCCATCGGCATGATTTTTGTCGTATTCGCCGGTGAACGCGATTTCGGTGGCGGCTTGACGTGCTACCCGATAGGAAAGCGGCGGGAGTTGTGCCTGCCACTGTGCATCGGTCTTGACGATCTTGGCAACGCGCGCGATTCCCAGACTTTTGCCGGCGGGCGAAAAATTCTCGATCGACACCTCGTTGCCCGGCATGGGGCCGGAAAGCGGTGCCGCGACGCTGCGCAACCAAGGGATTGCCGACATGGCTGTCAACCCCGCGAGAAAAGAACGACGATTTACCAGTGCCTTCATGACCCAACCTCACCCGAATGTAAATGAATACGCTTGAACGCCGGAATCCAGGAATTCAATCGAGAACACATGTTCGCCCACATCGCCGGCCTGCCGAATCAGTTGAAATAAACGCTGCCGGTCAACGACACCGGCGCCGCTCGAGTCCGTGTCGGCGCCATGATTTGGGCCCGGCGCGGCGCCGTCGAGCGTTACGCGAAAGCGCACGGGCTTGCCATCATTTCCGGGACCCAAGACCAGATGCAAATCGCGGGCGTAGAAGCGAAACTCGATCTTGCCGCGAGCGGCGGCGAGCAGCGCTTTCTCGGGGTCTACATTCCATGACCCCGCCAGCGCCCATTGATTCAATTTCAATGCGGCAGGAGCCGCATAGGTATGGGCTTGATCTTGCACAAGGCCGCCGGGCGAGGCGAAATTATCCGCACGCTTGTAGCCCACGTAGGTTTCCGGCGACTGATCATGCGCTTCATCGGGAGGCGCCTGGACCCCGACGGCCTTGGTCGCCCCCATTCCGGCCGGCGGCAGGTCAGTTTGGCCCGCCTCGGTCAGTAATTTTCGAATGATCTGCTCGGATTCGTCGTAATTGCCCTCTCCGAAGTGGTGCGCGCGGATGCGGCCGTTTGCGTCGATAAAATAATGTGCGGGCCAATACTGATTATTAAAGGCCTGCCAGACGGCGTAGTCATTGTCGAGCGCCACCGGATAGGTGACCTTCAAATCCGCAACCGCCCGACGCACGTTGCCAGGGTCCTTTTCGAAGGCGAATTCCGGCGCGTGTACGCCGATCAAAACCAGACCGTGGCTTTTATATTTTTCGTACCAAGACTCGACGTAGGGCAGCGCGCGCAGGCAATTGATGCAGGAATAGGTCCAGAAATCGACCACCACGACCTTGCCTCGCAAGGCTTCGGGCGTAAGCGGCGGCGAATTCAGCCAGAGCGTGGCGCCGGCGAACGACGGTATTTCTCCTTCCACCGGCAGATCTCCGCCGGGTTTCGCCGCCGACCTCATCATCGCATGGTCATCCGCCTTGCCGTTGCTCATGGCCATGGTCGAGTTGCTCATCGCCATCGTTGAATTGCTCATTGCCATGCTGCCGCCCGGCGCCGCGCTCCGCGGATTAATCTTGTCCAACAGCGATTGCTCGAGGTTGTTCGTACCGTTGAGCGACAAACGCGTGAGCACGGTCGAGTCCCAGCCAAAGACAATGGCCACGACGGCGATGAGCACCGCGACGCCCAAGCCCCGTCTGATCCATTCGCCGGTTCCCAGCGATTTCTTCAGGAGCGCAAACACCCGTCCACCGGCAAGCAGCGCCACCGCCAAGGAGGTTGCGGCGCCCGCCGCGTAGGCAAACAGCAGCAGTGTCGTGCGCGCATTCGGACCGGAGATTGCGGCGCCCGTCAGAATCAGTCCCAAAATGGGGCCGGCGCACGGCGCCCAGAGAAGTCCGGTCGCGACGCCAAGCAGCAGAGAATTCAACACGGTGAATTTGCCCGCCGCTTGCGAATCTGCTTGCGTCAGCCGATTGCCCAGCGCGACGAACGGGCGCGCGAGCAAATCGGCCAAACGCCGCGACAGCAGCGTGGCCGCAAAGGCAGTCAGCAACACCAGCGCGAAGATGCGTCCGTATTGGTTGACTCTGACCGCCCAGGAACCGCCCACGGCGGCAAGCGTCGCGATGGCCGCAAAGGTGACTGCCATACCGGCCAACATGGGCAGGCCATTGGTGAGGAACCTTTGCTCGGAGCGAACAAACACAAAAGGCAGCACCGGCAGAATGCAGGGACTCACAATGGTCAGCACGCCGCCTAGAAACACTAAAATTACAAGGGTCATAAGCGCAATCTTACTCCTGTAAGATTAAGACCGGCGATCAACCCATTACATTGCAATCCCTCGCAAAGCCCCGCCGCCGCTATGTCCCGCAAAAGGTTTGCAGCACGCGCTCGCCGGCCTGCGGCGCGGCGGCGTAGTGCACGAAGGCAGCTTGCTCTTGACAGGGTTGCGACAGCACCGTCGAGAGCTGCTCGAAAGGCGCAAAGTCGCCCTGCTCCACGGCAGCCGTGATCATTTGTTCAATCCGGTGATTGCGCGGGATATAGGCGGGATTGGCGCGCCGCATCGATTCGGTGCGCGATGATGCCGTCACGGGTTCGCGCGCCAGCCGGCCCCGCCAACGTTCCGCCCAGTCATCAAAATCGCGCCCATCGGCAAAGCAACCGCGTATCCGCGCGGCGCCTTGATCATCCTGCGCCTCGCAGAGCGCGCGAAACGTCAAGGTGAAGTCCGCGTGATTGCGATGCATGGCCTCGAGGAACTCTTCGGCCAGCCGGCGATCCTCTGATTCCGCAGTTGTCAGCCCAAGCTTGCGGCGCATTCCGCTCAGCCAGCAGTCCGCGAACAGCGCCGTAAATTCTGAAACAACTTCTGTCGCCACCTCCACCGCGCGCTGCGCCTGCGCATCGATGAGCGGCAGCAGCGACTCTGCGAATCGCGCCAGATTCCAGACCGCGGCATGAGGCTGATTCGCGTAGGCATAGCGGCCGCGCTCGTCGATGGAACTAAAAACTGCCGCGGGGTCGAATGCGTCCATGAAAGCGCACGGGCCGAAGTCGATGGTCTCGCCCGACACCGCCATGTTGTCGGTATTCATCACGCCGTGAATGAACCCCACATTCATCCACTGCGCGACGAGCGACGCCTGGCGCGACACGACCTGCTTCAGCAACGCCAGGTACGGCGCGCTGTCCTGCGCCGCCGACGGGTAGTGCCGTGCGATGACATAGTCCGCCAGGACCTTGACGCCGTCGGCATCGCCGCGAGCCGCAAAATATTCGAACGTGCCGACGCGCACATGGCTGGCGGCGACGCGTGTGAGTATGGCTCCCGGCATCGCCACCTCGCGCTGCACGGATTCGCCCGTCGTCACGGCCGCGAGAGAACGCGTCGACGGAATCCCCAGCGCATGCATGGCTTCACTGACCAAGTATTCGCGTAGAACCGGGCCCAACGCGGCGCGCCCGTCGCCGTTGCGTGAATAGGGCGTGCGCCCGCAGCCCTTCAATTGGACGTCACGAGGCACGCCTGCCTGATCGCGCATCTCACCGATCAAGATCGCCCTGCCGTCGCCAAGCTGCGGCACAAAGTGCCCAAACTGGTGTCCCGCGTAGGCCATGGCGATAGGCGCGGTGCCCGGCCGCAAGGCATTGCCGGAGAACAGGCCGGCCAATGCCCCGCTATCCGTCTCCGCGCGGTTGAAATTCAATTCCGCCGCGAGCGCATGATTGATTTTGATGAGGCTCGGTGCCGCCACCCGCGTCGGCGCCACGCGCGCGAAGAAACGCTCCGGCAGAGCCGCGTAACTGCTCGGATTCACACGCTGACCGTCGCCTTGCTCGAGGACCCTGCGACGGATCCGCGGGTGGCGAGCCATGAACCGAGCAGGATGAGCGCGAATGCGATGAAGCCGCCAATACCAAGATGCTCATCGAGCACCCATACGCCGAGCAGCGCGGCCACCACGGGATTGATATACGTGATCACCGATGCGCGCGAGGCACCGGCGTGGCGTACCAGGTAGAACATCAACAGCATCGCCACCGCCGTGCACACGGTCCCGAGCACGGCGATCGACAGGAGCGCCACGGGCGAGGGTAAGCTCGAGGGAAACTCCATCGCGGCAGGAACCAACAGGATGAGTGCGGCGACCCCGAGACTTGCTGCAAGCGGTCCGATGGAGTCCAGTCCATGCATGTGACGCTGAATGATCAGCGGTCCGATCGCATAGCACATCGTCGCCAGCAGCATGCAGCCGACGCCCGCCCACCCCAGGGACCCTGCGATCGAGCCCGTCCCGAGCAGGGCCGCGACGCCGACAAAGCCCACCACCAGCCCAAAAACGCGCCACGCGCCGAGTGCTTCGCGGATGCCGAAGAAGCGCTGAATCAGCGCGATTGAGAGCGGCACCATCGCAATCAAAATGCCGGTCACCGAAGAGCTGATCCAGCGCTCTCCGAGAGAAATGAGCGAAAACGGAATCGCAAATTCAACCAGCCCGAAGGCACAGATCGCCATCTTGTGATTGCCCAGCGAACGCAAGGCGCCCCGGTGCCAGGCAATGGGCATCAGTATCAGTGCGGCCAGCACCACGCGGCTGAATGCCAGGATCAGCGGCGATACGTCCTGCAAGGCCAGCTTGATGAAAAAATAGGGCAGCCCCCAAATGATGCCGAGGGCCACAAAGGCCGTCCATCCTCGCCAGCTCACAGTTCGAATTCTCCCGCATACCCGCTGAAATCAGTCGTGCATGCTAGCAGGGATCGTCTTGTGAGGATTGGCCTACAAAAATATCGGCGATGAGCATGTGAAACTTCGGGTGGCATTTTGCAGACGAAAGGTGGCCGGCCGGAGAGAATATTGTTGAGGAGCGAGATCGATGCCTTTTTTTCGTGACGATGAGTTGACCGTTCACTACCTCGAGCGAGGACGTGGGGAGCCTTTATTGCTGGTGCACGGCCTGGGATGCAGCGGCGCCGACTGGGCCTTTCAGGTCGCTGCACTGGAACATCGCTTTCGAATCATCGTTCCCGATCTACCCGGCAGCGGCCATAGCTCGCCGCCGCGCTACGAATACACCATTGCGGGATTTGCCGCGGCGCTGTGGAAACTCATGGATCACCTCGGGATCGAGCGTCCCAACATTGTCGGTTTCTCGTTGGGAGGCGCCGTGGCATTGGAGATGGCGACGCTGCGCCCGACCAGCGTGCCCAGACTGGGACTGATCAACAGCCTGGCGACCTATCAACCCCGTGACCTGCGCAAATGGCTCGAGACCTACGTCGCGGCGACTGTCGTGCGGATGCTGGGTATGCCGCGCGCCGCGTGTTTGATGGCAGCGAGATTGTTTCCGGAACCCTGGCAGCGCGCCATGCGCGAGCATGCGGCTCGCGCGATGGGATCGGTACCCGCCAACTCCTACCTCGGAACCGGTCTGGCCCTGGCCCGCTGGGCGATACTGGATCGGCTCGACCGGTTGAAATGCCGAACTCTGCTGATCGCCGCCGAGAAGGACTTCACGCCGCTGGCGGAAAAGCGCGATCTCGCCAAGCGGCTGCGGGCAGAGCTCGTGGTGGTGCGCGGCTCACGCCACGGCACACCCTTCGATTCCGTTGAAGTCACGAACGCCAGCCTGCTCGCGCTGCTCACCGACCAACCCCTGCCGCCGGCAACCCGCTGGGTGACCGACACACCCACTCGTGCACAAGCCTTGTCGCTCGCCGGCAGCATCGCGGAAGAGCATGCCGTGAGTCCGCTGCTGCTGGATTAGACTACTGCCACGGAAGACGGTTAAGGTCGAGATTGCCGCCGCTCAATATGATCCCGATCTTGGCTCCCGACGCGCCGATTTTGCCCTCGACGATGGCCGCGTAACTGACCGCGCCGGAAGCCTCGACGATGAGTTTCATGACCTCCCAAATTTGACGCATCGCCTGCACGATCGACTCCTCCTGCACCGTGACGATATCGTCCACCAATCGCATGATCTCCGCGAACGGTCTCTCTCCCAAAGTAGTCTTGAGACCGTCGGCAATGGTCCGCGGTTCCAGCATGGGGATGATGCGGCCCGCCTTGAGCGAACGCGCCGCATCGTCCGCGCCGGCCGGCTCAACGCCGACCACGCGCACACTCGGCTTGATGTCTTTTGCCGCCACCGCGATGCCGCTGAGCTGCCCCCCGCCGCCCACGGGACATAGAATCACATCGAGATCCGGGACATCCTCGAGCAGCTCGATGGCCGTCGTACCCTGTCCCGCCATCACCCGCAGATCGTCGTACGGGTGGATGAAGGCTGCGCCCGTGCGCTCCATCACCTGCCGGGCGGTTGACTCGCGCGCGGCCAACGTGGGTTCGCAAAGCACCACCTCGCCGCCGTAGCGTCGCACCGCGGCCTGCTTGGCCTGCGGCGAATTACTGGGCATGACGATGAAGGCCGGGATGCCGCGCAATCGAGCGGCGCGGGCCAACGCGGCGGCGTGATTGCCCGAGGAATGAGTGACCACCCCCTTCGCCGCCTCCGCATCGGATAGGAGAAATACGGCGTTGGTGGCGCCGCGCGCCTTGAAGGCGCCCACCTTCTGCAGGTTTTCGCACTTGAAATACAGCTTATTTCCCGCCATCGCGTCCAACACCTCGCTGGTCATCACGGGCGTGCGATGAATCTTGTCGCGGATGCGCGCGTGGGCCTCGCGAATCGAGCGCATGGTCAGGGGTTTCTGCTCCGGGCTATTTGTATTCATAAACTCTGTGCTAAAAGGTACGCCAATGAAATCCCGCCTGACATGGTTTGTCATCATCGCCATGATCACCGGGCCCCTATTCGGATTGCTTCTGCATCAAATTCTCGGCACCGGCCCCGCAGCCGACAACGCTGCCGCGGCCTTCTCGCTCGTCACGAGCAGTTTCTTGCGCCTCATCAAGATGATCATAGCGCCATTGGTGTTCTCAACGCTCGTCGTGGGTGTCGCACGCATGGAGGGCGCCGCCTCGATCGCCCGAATCGGTGCCAAGGCACTCGGTTGGTTCGTGATGGCGACGCTGGTATCGATGACGATCGGTCTTGCGGCGGTCCAGCTGTTCAAGCCGGGCCTTGGCCTGTCTGCCGCCGCCGCGGCGGGCGGCACAGCGGCGCCCACGGCATTCCATTTCAAGGACTTTCTCGATCACATCATTCCCACCTCCATCGTCCAGGCGATGGCAAACAACGAAATACTGCAAATCGTGGTGTTTTCGGTGTTTTTTGGCGCGGCCGCCTCCGCCCTCGGTCCCAAGGTCAAGAGTCTCATCGACACCATTGACGAGATTGCCGCCGTCATCTTGAGAGTGACCCGCTACGTCATGGCTTTGGCGCCTCTGGCCATCTTCGCTGCGCTCGCCGCCACCGTCCTGAGCCAGGGTTTGAACGTGTTGTTGGTGTATGCAAAGTACATCGGCAGCTTCTACCTGGCGCTCGTGGTTCTATGGGTGTTCTTCGCCTTGGTTCTCTATGCCGGCATCGGCAGGCGAACTGCGCGGTTATTGACGGAGATCCGTTCGCCCCTGCTGTTGGCATTTTCCACCTCCAGCTCCGAAGCAGCCTATCCGCTGACTTTGGAACGATTGGAGTTCTTCGGGGTCAGCACTCGCATCGCCTCCTTTGTGCTGCCCCTGGGGTATTCCTTCAACCTCTGCGGCTCCGCCATGTATTGCTCATTTGGAGTGCTTTTCATCGCACAGGTCTATCGCATTGACCTGAGCGTGCAGCAACAGATTACGATGCTGCTCATTCTCATGGTCACGAGCAAGGGTATCGCCGGGGTGCCGCGCGCCGGATTGATGGTGATCGCGGCGTCCTTGGCTTATTTCGGCCTGCCCGAACAAGGATTGGTATTTGTGCTCGCCGTCGATCATGTGCTCGACATGGGACGCACCGCCACCAATGTGCTCGGCAATGCAGTCGCCTCCGTCATGGTCGCCAAATGGGAAGGCGAACTGGCGGAGAGCGGCGCGCCGACGCCTTAAGCGCGCCCACGCCTTAGGCGCGACCGGCGCTGAACAACTCCAGCATGTCCTCTTCTTGTTCCTTCGGCGGCTCCGCGCTATCGCGCAGCAGCTTCAAGATTTCATCGGCAGGCACGGGCCGCGCAAAGAGAAATCCCTGTCCCACAGTGCAACCCAGGCGCCTCAAAATCTCAACCTGCTGATAAGCCTCGATTCCTTCTGCGATCACCTCGATGTGCAGATGCCGCGCTATTGCGATGATTGCGCTGACGATGGCCAGGTCGCTCGAATCGGTCACCAGATCGCGGACGAAACTCCTGTCGATCTTCAGAGCGTCGACGCGCCAATTCTTGAGGTAGCTCAAGCTCGAGTAGCCCGTTCCAAAATCATCGATGGCGATCTTGATGCCCAGATCGCGCAATCGCGCCATTGTGTCCTGGCGGGTTTCACCGGCGGGAGAGTGCGAGTCGAATACCGCACGCTCGGTCATTTCCAGCTGCAGGAATTCCGGGCGCAGATTGTGCGACTTCAGCAAGGTGGAGATCGTCGATTGCAGTTCGCCTCGCTGCAGCTGCGCCGGCGCCACATTGAGCGAGACCGGCACCAAAGGAATGCCCGCTTTGCGCCAGGCGCTCATGTTCTGCAAGGTTCGGTGCAGCACGAAGTTGCCCATGGGCACGATCAAACCGGTTTCTTCGGCGACGGGAATGAATTGATCGGCTGGAATCATGCCGTGCACCGGGTGCGTCCAGCGCATCAATGCTTCCAGTCCGACAATTTTACGCGTGATCAGGTTGACGAAGGGCTGATAGTGCACGTCGAGCTGCTTCAAACGCAGCGCTTCGCGCAACGACGCCTCGACCGCCACGCGGTGCTTGAGCTTGCGGTTCATGGCGTGACTGAACATCTGCACATTGTTGCGGCCGCGATCCTTCGCCTGATACATCGCCGTGTCGGAATGCTTGAGCAGCTCGACCATGTTGGCGCCATCCCGCGGATACAGGCTGACTCCAACGCTGCCGGTGGTCTGCAGCGGATGGCCGTCGATGGTGATCTGGCGATTCAGCGTTTCGATGATGCGGCCCGCTCCGAGCGTCACCTCGTCGTAATTCTTGACGTCGCGGAACACGACGACGAACTCATCCCCGCCCATGCGAATAATGACGTCGGAATCGCGCACGCAGGTGCGCAGCCGGGCAGCCACCTCCTGCAGCAGCTTGTCGCCGGTCTCATGGCCCCGCGTATCATTGATGTGTTTGAACCGATCCAAGTCCAGAAACACCACGCCCAGCATGGTGCTGGCGGCTTTGGCTTCTTCGATCGCCTGCGGCAGGAAGGCGCTGAGGTAATGCCGGTTCGGCAAGCCGGTCAATTGATCATGGTGCGCCATCTTGTCGAGACGCTGCTGATTCTCGATGAGTTGCTGCTCGGCCTTTCGGCGCAACGAAACATCGTGGGTCACATAGGCGAGCACGTCGCGGCCATCCACGTCGAGCGCGTTGCATCGCACCTCGGTGTCGAAAAATGCTCCGCTCTTGCAGCGCTGCTGCAAGTTCATCGCCATCTGCGAATCCGCTTCAATCAGCCGCGACAAGACGCTGTCGGGCGTCGCGTTCCCATCGACGAAAATATCGGTCAGCGTCAGCAATTGGGCTTCTTCGTTCGAATAGCCCAGGCGGCTCAGGAAGGCGGGATTGGTGTAGAGCACTTTGTGGGATTGGGCGTCGACGATGACGATGCCGTCGTTGGCTTGATCGATTAGTGCCTTGTAACGCGCATCGACAGAACGCTGATGACGGACGTAGCGCCGGAGTGCTACAGCAACGCCGCCGACGATGGCCAGCAGCACCAACAACGCTGCCAACACGTAGCTCTTCAGGGCGCTCGAGGAGGCTGGGGCAACGAGCGCCGTACCGGCGGCATTTCCGGCACGCGTCAGCCGCAACACCCGAACCACCTCGCCGCCCGCGTCGCGCAACGCGACGAGGCCTGATGAATCCAGCGGCGACAACTGTGTGGCAATGCTGAGTCCATCAGGGGATCCTGGCGCAAGGGACTTGAAGTCCGCGGACGGCCGGAGCTCAAGCGTTCCGCCCACGGTGATCGCCAACTTAGAGATCAGGGCGGGCGTCATCGCGCGGCTTGCAACCAGCCATCCTAAAACCGCGGGCGAGGAGTGACCGATGACGGGGCGCACCACGATCCACCGATCGTCCTTAAAGGTCATCGCGGGAGGCGTGCGATTCCCGCCCTCCGCTTGAGCGGCGATCGACTCGGCAAAACGCATCAACGCCGGATCCGGCGCTTGCTCGCTGAGCTGGCCTTCGGTAATCGTCACGCTGAAGCGCACCGCGCGCGACGCGCTGAGCACGAGCAGCGAATCCACGCTGCGCCGGGACTTATCCGCAAGATCCAACCGGTCGGCCGAAGGGTCTGTGGTTTCCTGCACCAGGCGGATGACGGCATCGGACCCCGCCACTTCGCGGGCAAGTCCGGCAAGACCTTCGGACTGTGCGGTCAATTCCCGCGCCAGCTGCGTGACCTGCAAACCGGTGTTTTCGCGCTCGAGTATCGCGGCGCGGTTATGCCAGTCTTGTTGGCTCAGGAGGAGCACGACGAACAGCACCAGCAGCAAGGAGGCGCCCCCCGCCAGCCACAGCGATCGACGCCGAAGCACTGCCTGAATCCAGGCCGCCTTCGTCATGCTAAGCCAACGCGGAAACAGCAATCGCGTCGTGCAAACCGGCTGCTATTCGACATAATAATGTATGGATTTAGTTACTTGGCGCAGTATCGGCGATAGCGCCTGAAGTAACCGGTATGGGGTGCACAATCCCACGTAGGACTTGTGTGATGCCCATCCAACGAGGCTTGCCGGCGGCTCCTATGGAACAATAAGGCCATGGAAGTTCGCCTTGATACCAGCCTGGACCTGCTGTTGGAGCGATCGCCGGCCGCTTACCCGTCGCGCGTGCTCGCCACCGTCGTGGCGACCGCCGGGTCCACCTATCGCAAGCCCGGCGCACGCATGCTGCTGATGGCCGACGGCAGTTACATCGGACTGCTGAGCGGCGGTTGCCTCGAATCAGACCTGCAGATTCACGCGCGCGAAGTCCTGGAGAGCGGCGCGGCGCGCGCAGTCGAATACGACACCCGCGGCCCCGATGACACGCTATTCGGCGTGGGTGCAGGTTGCGAGGGCACCATGCGCGTCCTGCTCGAGCCTGCGGGTCCCAACAGTCCCGCGGAGACGGCGCTGGCCTCTGCCGGCGGTATCTCGCAGCGCGGCGATTCCACTTCTCTGGTCATGGTGCATGACTCGACGCAATGGCGCCTCGGCACATACCGCGCCGATGAAGTGCTGCCCGCTTCCGAACGTTCGCGGGCCTTCGTGCAAACCCTCTCGCCGCCGCCGCACCTGCTCATTTGCGGAGCCGCACCCGATGCCGAACCCGTCGTCAGCACGGCGCGCGCACTGGGTTGGCGTGTCTCGGTGGTGGATCACCGGCCGGCTTATGTCGTTGCCGCGCGATTTGCCGGAGCCGAATTGCACGTCGCCCATCCAAAATCTCTGCGCAGCGAGGTCGATCTGGCGCGCTGCCACGCGGCGGTCGTCATGAGTCACCACCTCCCCTCGGATGAGATTTATCTGCGCGAGCTCGCGGCCGCCGGCACGCCCGCATACGTGGGATTGCTCGGCCCCAAGGCGCGCCGGCGCCGACTGGCACAGGAACTGGGAACCGACATGGACCTGCTGAACACTCGGATTCGAGGGCCTGTGGGCCTCGACATCGGCGCAATGACACCCGAAGGAATCGCGCTGTCGATCATCGGACAGATCCACGCGTGGCTGGCGGGGCGTGCCTACAGTGAAGCGGTTCTGACCTAAAGAATCGAGCGGCGCTGCCGAACTTATAGGGCTTATGCCAAATATGACGGCCCCCACATATCGCTCCGGCGCACAATCGCTTCCCGCAAGCGATGCCGCTGCCACGCTCGAGGAACGGGCGACGGCACTCTCGTTTCTGCAAAAGCTCGCAATGGAGGTCTCCAAAGGCACGGTCGATCTGCCGTGTTTTCCCGATGTCGTCGTCAGGATCAGCCAGGCACTGGCCGACCCCAACACGACCTCGGATCGCGTCGTCACCATCGTGGGTGCGGAGCCGCGCCTTGCCGCGCGCGTGTTGCAAACCGCCAATTCCGCCGCCTTCAACAGTGCCGGCAAGCCGCTGACCGACTTGAGGTCCGCCATCACACGGCTCGGACAGCAACTGGTCCAAAGCACGGCGATGTCTTACGCCATGCAGCAGATGAAAAACGAGGCGTCGTTGCGCTCCATCGCGCAGCCTCTCACCGACCTGTGGAACAGCAGCATTTCCGTTGCCTCCATCAGCAAGCTCATCGCCGCCCGAACCAAGGTACCCGCGGACGAAGCCTTCTTGACCGGGTTGCTGCATGGGATCGGCAAGCTCTACATCATGGCGCGCGCGGTCAGCGGCGAGAACGGACTCGGCAGCGGGCAATCATGGATGGAGCTGCTCAGCGGCTGGCAGGCCTCGATCGGCAAAGCCGTACTTCAGAGTTGGGGATTTGCAGAGGAACTGTGCGAGGCCGTCGGCGATCAAGGCGACGTCGATCGCCGATGGAAACATGAGGCGAGCCTCGTCGATGTGCTCATCGCCAGCTTGATTCTTGCCGACGCGCTGACTCAGCCGGAGCCGAGAATCCTGGGAACCGAGGGGATCAATGCATTCTTGAGCATCGGCGTAACGCCGGCCGATTGCAGTGTCATTCTCGCGCAGGCCGAACAAGAAATCCGCCAGATACACGAGGCGCTGGCGTAGAATCTCCGGCATGAAAGCGTTTTTCGGATTGCTCCTCGCGCTTGTCGCAGCCGGCGTGTCGTTCGCTGCGCCTGCACCATCGGCCGCGCCGGCGGAGGATTGGCGCAAGGCCGTGCGTGAAGTGGCATTGAGCCATTTCAAGAATCCGGCCTGGGGATACTCGCATTGCTTGCGCGACTATGCGCTGGCCCGGCAGCTGGCCGCGGCCGACCATGTTCAAGTCGATGATGACGTGCTCTACGCCGCTTCGTACCTGCATGACATGGCGGCATTTGCGCCCTGGGAAGACGTGAAAGTCGATCACTCGGATGTCGGAGCGCGAGTGGTCGATACGGTGCTCAAAGGCACCGGATTCCCGATGGAGAAAATCGAGGCGGTGCGGGGCGCCATCCGCACGCATATGTACTATCGAGATCCGGTCGGACCCGAAGCGCTCTACCTGCATGATGCCGACGCGCTTGACTGGCTGGGCGCCATCGGCGTGGCGCGCATCATCGCATTGGTTGACCCCCATGGCGGCAGTCCCGACGGACCAAAAGCCGTGAGTATGCTCAACGACAACCTCAGCAAGGTGCCGAGCCGCGTTCTATCGCCCGCGGGCCGCGCGCTCGTCCCCGGGCGCAAAGCAGAGTTGGAAAAATACCTCTCGGACTTGAAGCGCGAGAGCGACGACCTTCGCACTCTTTAGGCGCACCCAGGGCGCTCATCGGGGCGCCGGGTGGATCGGGTCGATCCAATAAACCTCTTCGAAACGCTCCGCGGCGTCGATGTTCAAGTTGACGACCACCGATTCGTTATCGCTGCGCACCAGCACGCATTCAAGCGGCGCGTCGCTGAGCGCGTTGATTTCTTGATGCGGCACATACGGCGGGACAAAAATAAAATCGCCCGCATCAGCCTTGGCCGTGAATTCAAGCCGATTGCCCCAGCGCATGCGTGCCGCACCACGCACCACATAGATAACGCTCTCCAGCGCGCCGTGGTGATGCGCCCCAGTCTTGGCGTTCGGTTGAATGATGACGGTGCCCGCCCAGAGTTTTTGCGAGCCGACGCGCGCGAAGTTCACGGCGGCGGCGCGCAACATGCCCGGCGTTTGCGGCGTGTTGCTGTCCAGCCGGTCGCTCTTGATGACTCTCACGCCATCCTCGCGCCAATCGCGTTCGGACTTCAACAATGTCCCCCGAGAGGTTATAAGTGACTCGCGGCAATCCGCTGCAAAGAATAACCGATTCCATGGCGACAGACACCCGTACGAGTCGATGGCCGGCCGAGCTGCCGTTGTGGACCCTTGCGGCGCCGCTCATCGCCGGAATTGTGATGGCGGCGGCCGGCTTTGACTTCGGCGCGAGCGGGCCATTCGTGGCCATTATTGCCTTGAGCCTCGCCGGCAGCGTGTTCGCCGCCGTGCACCACGCCGAGGTCGTTGCGCACCGCGTCGGCGAACCGTACGGGACTCTGATACTGGCGCTGGCCGTGACGCTGATCGAGGTTGCGCTCATCGTCTCCTTGATGATTGCCGGAGGAGCCGACGCCGCGGCGTTGGCGCGCGACACGGTGTTCGCCGCGGTGATGATCATCTTGAATGGCATCATCGGACTGTGTTTGCTGGTCGGGGGGCTCAAGCACAGCGAGCAGACGTTCAGTCTCGACGGTGTCAGTGCGGCGCTGGTCGCGCTCGCCGCCATCGTGGTCCTCGCGCTGGTGTTTCCGAATTACACCGTCACGACGCCGGGGCCCTACTACTCGCCCAGTCAGCTCATGCTCATTGCCATCGTATCGCTGACCATTTATGCGGCTTTCGTGTTTGCACAGACCGTCGGTCATCGCAGGATCTTTGTCGAGGATGAGCCCGTCAACGAACCGGCCCCGCCTGCGGACCACCCGAGCAATAGAGTAACGGCCATCAGCGCAATCCTGTTGTTAACGTGCCTTGCGGCAGTGGTGTTGCTGGCGAAGAAACTGGCACCGAGCTTGGAATCCGCGGTATTGCGCGTGGGCGCACCCAACGCGGTGGTCGGCGTGATCATCGCGGCGATCGTGCTGCTGCCGGAAGGTCTGGCGGCGCTGCGCGCAGCGCGGGCGAATCGCTTGCAGACCAGCCTCAATCTTGCCCTGGGATCGGCACTCGCCAGCATTGGATTGACCATCCCCGCGGTCAGTGTCCTGTCGCTTTACATGCAGACACAGCTGGTGCTGGGCATCGATACAAAATCCACCGTGCTGTTGATGCTGTCGCTGTTCATCACGGCGATCGCGCTGCGCACCGGCAGAACCATTCTCTTGCACGGCATCGTGCTGCTGGTCATCTTTGTCGTGTATCTGTTCACGACCGTCGTTCCCTAAAATTTGCACCGCGGATGCGGAGCGACCACGCGTTGGTCGCGCCTCGATGCTGAGCCGTTAAATATCACCAAACCCTAGGATTTAAGGCGTTTGTCGCCGCTTCCCGACGCTTTTGAGCGTAACCGCGCGCACGCGAAACCGCACCCATGTATAGAACTACCAAAAAGAGGATGTCTCTATGCTGTGCTCACCACGTTCCACCAATGCATGCGTCACGTCGCGCCGATGGCTGCCTGCCGCTGCATGCGCCCTGCTAATGACCGCCTTGAGTGCCTGCGGCGGAGGATCTTATTCATCGTCACCATCGGCGCCGGCAGCTCCCGCGACGCCTGCCGCGCCCGCGGGCTGCACGGCATCCACCTGCGGCTCGATGGTCGTGACCATGACCGATGCCGCCGGCGATTTCCTCGCGTATCAAGTCAGTCTGGTGTCGCTGCAACTTCAAAAGGCGGATGGCACCCAGGTTGAAACTCTGCCGGCGACCACCGCGGTGGACTTTTCGCAGCTGATCGACCTGAGCGAAATATTGAGCGCGCGGCAGATTCCGCCCGGCGACTACGTGGCCGCGCAGGTCACCGTGGACTTCACCAACGCCTCCATCATGGTTGATGACGGTACCGGCACCGGCGTCGCGGTCAAGCCCGTCGACTCGACCGGTGCGGCTCTCACGCAATTGCAGCTTATGGTGAAGCTCGATAACAAGAACCATCTGCAGATCAATGCGGCGAAAATCTCGCGCATCGCATTCGATTTCAATTTGCTGGCGTCCAACATGGTGGATTTGACCGCCAAGACAGTGACGGTCAGCCCGGTGCTGGTGGCCAGCGTGGTGCCGGTCGACAACAAACAGGTCCGGGTGCGCGGCGAGATCGCCTCTGTGGATACCGCAAACAGCGCCTACACGGTGCAAGTCGACCCGTTTCACGAACACCATGACGACAAGTTGAGCTCCTTCGTGGTCCACAGCGGCGACACGACCGCCTTCGAAATCGACGGCACGCCCTTTGTCGGCGCGGCCGGCCTTGCGCAGTTGGCAACACTCGCGCCGAACACGCTCTCGGTCGCCTTCGGCAGCGTGGATGTCGCCACTCAATCCTTCACCGCGACCCGTGTTCTGGCGGGCAGCAGCGTCGAGGGCGGCGGCCTGGATCACATATCGGGAACCGTCATCGCGCGAACCGGCAATACGCTGACGGTGCATGGCGCGCACATGCAGGATCATGACAACGGCGATGATCACGGCGGCAGCGGCAATGGCGGCAGCGATGATCACGGCGGCGATCACTTCGTCGCAGGCAACTCCACCGTGACCATCGCGGCGGCAACGGCGGTAACGGTGCAAGGCCAGACCGCGGCCGCACCGGCACACACCATCGCGGAAATCTCCGTGGGATCGCTCATTGATGCCTTTGGCGCCGCCTCGAAAGACGGCTCCGGGAAAGTCGCTGTGGATGCCACCGCTGGGCGTGTGCGGCTGGATTTCACGCGTGTGCAGGGTGCGTTGAATGTGCTCGGCACCAAGCAGATCACCATGCGGCTGAACACGATCGAGCGGCTGCCGGCCTCGCTGTTCAATTTCGCCGGTACCGGTGCAGCCGGCGGGGCGATCAGCGACCCGGCCAAGTATGTGCTGGCCACGGGTAACCTTAGTCTGACGCCCTTCGCGGTTGGCGATTCGCTCATGGGCATCGGCTTCGTCGCGCCGTTCGGTTCGACGCCGCCCGATTTCAACGCCATCACGCTTGCCTCAGGCTCGCAAGGCGACATCGACGACAACGATGACGACGATGACAATCGCGGCAAGGGTGCGCAGATGGATATCGATTGGGGAGATTCAGGCACCAAGGCCCCGTTCAAGGCGATGGATGGCTCGCACCTCGATCTCGATGTGTCGAATTCCAGCATCGGCAACCACCATCGCATCCAGGTCGATCCGCAGGATATCGACATCACCGCCCTGGCGAGCGACCCGTCGATCGTGGCGAGTTCCGGAATGACCCTGTTCGCCATCACCGGGCGGCATGGCCGCGCCACCGACAACTTCAATGACTTCGCGGACTTTGAAGCTGCACTGGCGATGGACTTGGATGGCACGACCACCGCGCTGCGTTTGACGGCGGATGGGCAATACGACGCCGCCAGCAACACCTTTACGGCACGCCGCATCACCATCCTTCTCAGCAATTAAATTGCGCCACCGAGGGGAGCCCAAGCCTGCCTGGGCTCCCCTCTTTATTTTGGCGTTAGGCCACCACGGGCTTGAAGGCAAACGCCACCACCGCGGCTGCGATCAGCAGGACAAAGGCGACCGCATAATTCCACGCCATCTTCTCCTTGAGATAGACCATGGCAAACACCAGGAACACCGTCAACGTGATGGCCTCCTGGAGAATCTTCAGCTGAAAGCCGGTGAAGACGCCGAAGCCCAATCGATTGGCGGGAACCGCCATGCAGTACTCGATCAGCGCAATGCCCCATGAGACGAGAATCGCCTTCCACAGAGGCCAGTCGTGACCGTACTTCAAATGGCCGTACCAGGCAAAGGTCATGAAGACATTGGATCCAAACAACAGCAGAATCGTCATCGCGTACCCCTTTATCGACTAGGCGGTGCCATTTTCCGTGCGTACGGCGCGCATGTACAATCTGAAACCATGAAAGCACTCATTGCCGCCTACGCGCGCTCCCCCCAAACGTTCGCCCGCAAGGGCCCGCTCGCTCAAGTACGGCCCGATGCCCTGGCCGCGCAAGTTGTCACAGGTCTTCTCGAGCGGACGCGGCTCGATCCAGCGCTCATCGAAGATGTCATCATGGGGTGCGCCTATCCGGAGGGCCCGCAGGGCTCGAACATTGCGCGGATTGTGGCGCTGTTGGCAGGACTGCCGCTGGAAGTGGGCGGCATGACGGTCAATCGCTTTTGCGGCTCATCCATGTCATCGATTCAGATCGGCGCGGCGCAAATCGAGGCCGGTATCGGCGATGCCTATGTTTGCGCCGGCGTTGAGTCCATGAGCATGGTGCCTCAAGGGGGCTTTAACCGGTCGCCGAATCCGGAGTTGTTGAGCCGCTTCCCGGATGCGTACATCAGCATGGGCCAGACGGCCGAAAACGTGGCGAAGCGCTACCACATTTCGCGGCACGACCAGGAAGTCATGGCCGTCGAATCGCATCGCAAGGCGGCGCAGGCTCGCGAGCAGGGACGGTTGCGGGACGAGATCGTGCCGATCCGGCTCGAATCCGGCGAACTGGTTTCCGAGGACGGGTGCATTCGCCCCTCTACTTCGCTCGAGGCGCTGGCGGGGCTCAAACCGGTTTTTGCCGAAGATGGTGTCGTGACGGCGGGCACTTCCTCGCCGCTGACGGACGGTGCATCCGTGGTGCTGGTCACGAGCGAGGAATTTGCCGCACGCCACGGTCTGCGTCCGCTCGCGCGCATTCGTTCGGCGGCCACCGTGGGATGCGATCCGGCTGTGATGGGTATCGGACCCATTCCGGCCACACGCAAGGTGTTGGCGCGTGCCGGCTTGAAAGTCGACGCGCTCGATGTGGTCGAGATCAACGAAGCGTTCGCCTCGCAGGCCCTCGCCTGCATCCGCGAATTAGGTCTTGATCCCGCCAAGATCAATCTTGACGGCGGCGGTATGGCGCTCGGTCATCCTTTGGGCGCAACGGGCGCGCGCATTACCGGCAAGGCCGCGTCCCTGCTCGCCCGTACACGCGGCCGTTACGCCCTCGCGACGCAGTGCATCGGCGGCGGCCAGGGCATTGCGACCATCCTGGAAGCGCTCTAGAAACTCGAATCCAGCGTGATGCTCACCGGGCAATGATCGCTGCCCATGACTTTCGGGTGGATTTGCGCAGTCTTGACGGCGCCGCGCAGCGTGGATGAAACCATGAGGTAATCGATTCTCCATCCGACGTTGCGCACCCGTGAGTTGGCAAAGTGGCTCCACCACGAATAGTGTCCATTCCCCTGCGTGAAGAGTCTGAATGTGTCGACGAAGCCGGCGTCGAGGAAGGCCTGAAACCCGGCACGCTCCTCATCGGTGAACCCCTTCTTGCCCCGATTGGGTTTGGGATTGGCGAGATCGAGTTCGGTATGGGCAACATTGAGGTCGCCGCAAAATATGACCGGCTTGCTCTTTTCCAATTGCTTGCAGTAGGCGAGGAACGCCGGATCCCAGTGCTTGTGCCGTAGCGGCAACCGGCTCAAGTCATCCTTGGCATTGGGCGTATAGACGGTGACCATATGAAAATGGGCGAATTCCGCGGTGATGACCCGCCCCTCCTCGGCGCTGTCGCGTTTCAGCTCGTCGGCGAACGTGAATCGCTTGGCAAAGTCATTCGGAAATCCGTTGATGGTTTTCAACGGCTCCTGCTTGGAAAAAATCGCCGTTCCTGAATAGCCCTTCTTCACCGCCGAGTTCCAGTACTCGCGGTAGTTGGGCAATTCGATCTCGATCTGACCGCGCTCTGCCTTGGTCTCCTGCAGGCAGAGAATGTCCGGCTTGTGATCTTCCAAAAATGACTGGAACAGGCCCTTCTTGTGCACGGCGCGGATGCCGTTGACGTTCCACGAATAGATTTTCATTTTGCTCCGGGCGTGCGCCAGCCGGCGCCCAGTGCCTTGTAAACGGCAATCAACGATGTCGCGGCATCGGTTCGGCTCTGCGACAACAGCAACTCCGCGCTCAATGCCGTGCGTTCGGCGTCGAGCACCTCGAGGAAATCAATCAGGCCGCCCTCGAAGCGCCGGCGCGCCAGATCCGACGCTTTGTCGCTCGCCGCGGCGGCGACTTGCAAGGCGTCGCGCCGCGACTGCGCGCGGCCATAGCTGATCAGTGCGCCTTCGGTGTCCTCGAGCGCGCCCAGCACCGCGCCTTCGTAGGCCGCAAGTGCTGCATCCGTTTGGGCTTTGGCGGATCCGATCCGCGCGCGCACGCGGCCAATATCGAAGGCAGCCCATGAAATGCTGGGTCCAACGGAGAAAAAGCGCGCCTCGCTCTGCCCGAAATCGCCGAACGTCGGTGCGAAATAGCCGACCTGACCCACCAGCGTGACTTTGGGAAACAAGTCGCCCACCGCCACGCCGACCCGCGCCGTGGCCCCTGCGAGCTGCCGTTCAGCCACGCGCACATCCGGACGGCGGCGCAGCAATTGCTCCGGCGTACCGATCGCATTGAGAGGCGGCAAGGGCGGCATCGGCGCCATCGAAGACAGGTTCGCGCTGAGAGCCGTGGGCTGGCGCCCGGTCAACACGCTCAAGCGGTAGCTGGTCGTGGCAATCGTTGCCTCGAGGCTCGGGATGGACGCCAGCGTCGTCTGCCATTGCGCCTCCGCGCGCGAGGTATCCAGTTCATTGCCCCTGCCCGCTTCCAATCGGGTGCGCGTCAACTTCAGAGAACTGAATTGATTGTCCGCATTGCGCCGCGTAAGCGCCAGCTGATCCTGCAAGCCGCGCAGAATGAAATAGTCGCGTGCGACTTCCGCGATAACGCTCACCCGCGCATCCTGCAACGTTGCCGCGGCAGCGCCGACGTCGGCTCGAGCCGCCTCGACATTGCGCCTCACGCGGCCGAACAGGTCCAGCTCCCACAGCCCGTCGAACCCGGCCTGAGCTGCATCGAATTCCCGGTCATGTTGATCGACGCCCGGCAGTTGCAGCTGCGAATCCAGCTGGTGCGTATAGCTCGCCGCCATGGTGACCGTGGGAAATTGATCGAATCCGGTCAATCGGCGTATGGCGCGCGCCGCGCGCAAATTCGCCTCCGCGGCGCTCAAGTCCTTGTTGTGCGCCAGCGCGTCCGCAACCAAACCATCGAGCACAGGGTCCGCGAAACTCGTCCAATACTGCTCGACCGCATCGCTCTCCGCGAATCCCGGTTCGCCGGCGTTGGCAAAGTGCGTATCGAGCGGTGTGTCCGGACGGCGGTAATTCGGGCCCACCGCGCAACCGGTCAGCACGATTACCGCGGCGACGGCCCACTTACGCACGCGGTGTCTCCTCTGCGGCGGACAGCGGCTGGTAGTCTGGATGCTGCTTGCGCCGCGCCAGCCAGGTTTCGATGGTGACGAAAAATACCGGCGTCAGGAACAATCCAAACGAGGTCACGCCCAACATTCCTGCGAACACCGCGACGCCGATGGCCTGCCGCATTTCGCTGCCGGCGCCGCTCGCGGTCACCAACGGAATCACACCCATGATGAACGCGAACGAAGTCATGAGAATCGGCCGCAGCCTCAGGCGGCAGGCTTCGATCGCCGCCTCGACCGGCGCGAGGCCATGCTCCACGCGTTCCCGCGCGAACTCGACAATGAGAATGGCGTTCTTGCAGGCCAGACCCACCAGGACGATGAAGCCGATCTGAGTGAGCACGTTGTTGTCCGATCCCTTCAGCCACACGCCTGCCATCGCAGACAAAAGGCACATCGGCACGATGAGGATCACGGCAAGCGGCAGCGCCCAGCTCTCGTACTGCGCCGATAAAATCAAAAAGACCAGCATGACGCAGATGGGGAAGACGATGAGCGCGGTATTACCCGCGGTCTTCTGCTGGAAGGTCAGGTCGGTCCATTCATAGCCGAAGCCATTCGGCAGCGTGTCGTTGAGCACACGTTCCATGGCCGTCGTGGCCTGGTTGGAGGAAACGCCCGGCGCACCCTGGCCGTTGATGTCGGCAGCGAGGTACACGTTATAGTGCGAAACGCGGTCGGCCCCCGCCTCGAAGCGAATATCAGCCACCGCGCCCATGGGCACCATGTTGCCGCTGGCATTGCGCATCTTGAGGTTGGCAATGTCCTCGGGTTGGTTGCGAAACTGGGGCTCCGCTTGCGCATAGACGCGATAGGTGCGTCCGAAACGGTTGAAGTCATTGATGTAAACCGACCCCAGGTATGCCTGCAGCGTGTCGAACACGGACGACAGCGGAACGCCTTGGCGCTTGGCTTTGACCCGATCCACATCCGCGAACAGCTGCGGCACGCTGTTCTGAAAAGTTGAGTAGGTGGCATAAGGGTTCAATTCGTGCTGCTGTCGCGCCTTGCTCAAGACTTCAGCGGTAACTCGCGCGAGCTCATCGTACCCATGCGCCGCCCGATCCTGCAGAAAGAGCTTGAAGCCGCCGGTGGTCCCCAGGCCCTGGACCGGGGGCGGCGGCACGGCAAAGATGACGGCATCCTGGATGGTCGAAAACTTCTTGTTGAGCTCCTGCGCGATGGCGCCCGCCGACAAATTCTTGGTCGTGCGCTCATCGAAGGCTTTGAGCGGAAAGAACAGCACCGCCGCGTTGCTCAGGTTCACGAACCCCTGCACCGACAGGCCGGAAAATCCGATCACATGGTCGACACCCGGCGTCTCCTTCGCCATCGCCGAGATCCGCCGCACGACACTTTCGGTGCGATCCAACGAGGCCGCGTCGGGCAGCTGCACGATGCCGATCAAATACTGCTTGTCCTGCGCAGGAATGAAGCCGCCGGGCACCAGCCGAAACATGCCCCAGGTGCCGAATAACAAGACAACGAACACGCCGAGGACGACGATGCGAATCGCCGTGAGACGCCGCACGCCGCGACCGTAGCCTTCCGAACCGCGCTCGAAGCCCCGGTTGAACAAGCGGAAAAAACCGCCCAGCACCTTGTTGATGCCGCGCTGAAACGCGTCGGGTTGCGCGGTTCTGGGCTTGAGCAGCAGCGCCGCCAACGCAGGCGACAGCGTCAGCGAATTGAAGGTCGAAATGATGGTGCTGGCCGCGATGGTGATGCCGAACTGCCGGTAGAACTGGCCTGTCAGACCGGACACAAATGCGACCGGTACGAATACGGCGCATAGCACCAGGGCGATGGAAATGATGGGGCGCGTGACCTCGCCCATGGCGGCGTGCGCAGCCGCGTGCGGATTCAGTCCCTGCTCGATCTTGCGCTCGATATTCTCAACCACCACGATGGCATCGTCGACGACGATGCCGGTTGCCAGCACCAGGCCGAACAAGGTGAGCGAATTGATGGTGAAACCGGCCACCAACAATGCCGCAAGGGTGCCGACGATGGCGACGGGCACCGCGACCAAGGGAATGACGCTCGCGCGCCAGGTCTGCAGAAACACCACGACCACCAACACGACCAGGAGCACCGCCTCGAACAGGGTATGCACCACCGACTCGATCGAGCTGCGCACGAAGACCGTGGGGTCGTAGTCGATTTCGTAGCTCACGCCCTCAGGAAAGGTCTTCGCGAGTTCCTTCATCTTCGCGCGCACCGCATCGGAGAGCTCCAATGCGTTTGCGCCCGGCAATTGAAATACCGGAATCGCAACCGCAGGGCCGCCGTCCAGCATGCTGCGCAATGCGTAATTGTCCGGCCCCAGCTCGATTCTGGCGATGTCGCGCAGATACGTCGTCTCGCCGTTCGCGCCGCTCTTCACCACAATGTTTCCGAATTCTTGCTCGGTTTGCAGCCGACCCTGCGCATTGACGATGTATTGAAACTGGGTTCCGGGCAGCGACGGTTCTCCGCCGATCTGACCGGCGGCGACCTGCACGTTCTGCTCGCGAACCGCTGCCAGTACTTCGTCGACGTCCATATTGCGGCCGGCAATCTTTCCCGGGTCCAACCACAAGCGCATGGCGTAGTCGCCGGATCCAAAGACGCGCACATCGCCCATGCCCGGGATTCGCGCCAGCACATCGCGGATCTGAATCACCGCGTAATTGCGCAGGTACAACGAGTCATAGCGGCCGTCGCCCGATTTCAAGAACACCACCATGGTCAGATCGGGCGAGCGTTTTTGCGTCACCAGGCCGATTTGCCGCACGACATCGGGCAGGCGTGTCTCGGCCTGCGCCACGCGGTTCTGGGTCTGCACCTGCGCGATATCCAAGTCGGTGCCCAGCTTGAACGTCACGGTAATTGAAAAAGTGCCGTCCGGAGTGGCGGTGGAATTGGTATAGATCGCGTTTTCCACGCCGTTGATCTGTTGCTCGAGCGGCGTGATCACCGTTTCGGCAATGGTTTTCGGCGATGCTCCGGGATACTGGCCGCTGACCACGACCGTCGGCGGCACGATCTCGGGATACTCGCTGATCGGCAAATTCGGCATGGCGAGCAGGCCGGCAACCGTGATCAATATGGCCAGTACGGTCGCAAATATCGGCCGCTCAATGAAGAACGAGGATATGTTCATCGGCCGGCTCTAGCTGGCGGCCGCAGCGGCGGCGCCGTCGGCGCCCATGGTCACACGCTGCGGTGCGACCGTAACGCCCGGATGCACGCGCTGCGCGCCGTTCACGACGATGACGTCGCCGGCCTTGAGACCTTCCCGCACCACGCGCAGGCCGCCGATCACGCGCCCGAGTTTAACCTTGCGGTATTCAATTTGATCATTGGCGCCCAGCAACAGCACGTACTTCTGGCTCTGGTCCGTATTGACGGCGCGGTCATCGATCAAAACGGCTGAATACTCGCCGCTGCCGAGCAGCTGCACCCGTGCAAACAGGCCGGGCGTGAATTGTCCGTCCTTGTTCTCAAGGACCGCGCGCGCACGGATGGTGCCGGTCTGAGGATTCAGCTGATTGTCGACAAAATCCACCTTGCCGGCGTGCGGGAAGCCCTCCTCGTTGGCGAGGCCCACTTGAACGGGATTGCCGGTGTCCCTGGAGTTGGGAAGCTCGCCGCTGCGCGCCATCTGCGCATAGCGCAGATAGCTCTGTTCATCGGCATCGAAATACAGGTAAATCGGATCCATCGACACCACCGATGAGAGCAGCGTGCCGCCATTGATGCCCCCGGTGACCAGGTTGCCGCGGGTTACTTCCGCGCGGCTGACGCGGCCATCAACCGGGCTCGTGACCTTGGTAAAATTCAAATTGAGCGAGGCCGATTCGAGCGCGGCCCCGGCGCCGGCGACGTCGGCTTCCTGCTGAGCGACCGCGCTTTTACGCTGGTCCAACTCCTCCTGGGAAACAGCGCCGCTGTCCTTCAGCCGCTGCACACGGGTCAATTCGATGCGGCCCAAATCCAAGGCGGTTTTGGCGCGTTTCAGGTCAGCGGCTGCACGGTCATACTCGGCCTGATAAGGCCGCGGGTCGATGACGAACAGCAGGGTTCCGCGCTTGACCAGGCTGCCCTCCGTGAACGCAACCTTGTCGATGTAGCCCGAAACCCGCGGGCGAATCTCGACCGTCTCCACCGCCTGCAGCCTGCCGGTGAACTCATCCCAGTCCTTGACCTGCTTCACCAGCACCTGGGCCACGCTCACCTGCGGCGGCGGCGGGGCCTGCGGACCGCCAGATTTGCCGCAACCGACAAGCAGCAGTGCGGTACAGGGGATCATCCACGGAAAAACTAACTTATTGATTATTAACACTTTTCCCATTCCTGGTCTTAGGGCGGCCGCATCCCCGGCCGAAAGTGAGTCGGTCATTTGAGCACAAATAGGGGACGGTTAGACATAACGAATTGACATTAGGCTATCGGGCAATCGTGACAATCATACGGTATTGACAATCATTCGCATTCGCGTTCACAATAGGCCCCATGATCGTTTGCGTATGTAGAGCCGTCTCAGACCGCCATATCCGAACCGCCGTTAAAGGCGGCGCCAGCTCCTTGCGCGATTTGACCCGCGAGCTGGGGGTCGGAACCTGCTGCGGCAAATGCCTGCCTGAGGCCAAAGCGGCACTGGCTTCTTCCCTGAAGACCTGCGACTCGTCGCGGCCCGGTCTCTTCTCCCCCGCCGCCACCGAATTCGCGGTTTAGCCGCCAATTGAAATTCCTCGCGGCTTGAGTTCGGGCTTACAATCCGAGCGCAAATTCCCGTGCAATTCACAAGGGGCTAACGGTGCAAGGTGAAGCGAAAGTCTTGGAGTTTCTCAATCAGGCGCTGAAGAACGAACTCACCTCCATAAACCAGTATTTCCTGCACGCACGCATGCTCGACAACTGGGGCATGAAGCGGCTGGGCAAAATTGAGTACGAAGAATCCATCGACGAGATGAAGCACGCGGACCGGCTGGTCAAGCGGATTCTGTTTTTGGATGGACTGCCGAACCTGCAGGATTTGGGCAAGCTGTTCATCGGCGAGGATGTCCAGGAGATTCTGCAATGCGATTTGCGCCGCGAAATGGAAGCGCATCCCATGTATACGACGGCCATCGCGCACTGCGAATCGGTCAAGGACTTCGTGACTCGCGACCTGTTGGTACACATCCAGAAGAGCGAGGAAGAGCACATCGATTTCATCGAAGAGCAGCTTGGTTTGATCGAGAAAATGGGATTGCCGAACTTCGTGCAAAGCGCAGCCGGCGAATTAGAAGAAAGCAACTCCGGCTGAAGCCGCGAGTCTTGGGGGAGATAAAAAAATGGTGAAGAAAATAGTCATCGGCCTGGTCGTGGTCGTCGCGATACTCGCTGTCATCGGTCTCTTATTGCCGCGTCACGTGAAAGTGGCCCGTTCGGTCACGATCGACAGGCCTGCCAGCATGGTTTTCGCGACGCTAAATTCCTTCGTACTCTTCCCGCAATGGTCTCCCTGGCAGCATTTGGATCCCAACATGATCCAGACGACGGAAGGCGCACGCGATGGTGTGGGCGCCAAACTCGTCTGGAAGGGAAACGACCAGGTGGGATCCGGGACCCAGCTCATCACCGAGTCCACACCCAATCAAGCCGTGGCCAGCGATCTGGACTTCGGCGAGATGGGTGTCGCGAAATCCGTCGTGACGCTGACCCCCGAGGGCGGTATGACGCGCGCCACCTGGACTGTTGACGTCGACATGGGTGCCAACCCCATCGGTCACTACATCGGATTGACGATGGACAGCATGCTCGGCAAGGACTTCGCAAGCGGACTCAGCAACCTGAAGACCCTGGTCGAGAGCCTGCCGAATGCGGACATCGCGGGATTCAGTGCCGAACCGGTGCAACTGACGGCGGCACCCGTCCTCCTCGTTGCGGAAACCGCGCCGGCGGACGGGATTGCCAAGGCCTACACGGATGGCTTTGCGCAAATCGGCAAATTCATGGCCAAGAACAAGCTTCACTTTGCAGGCGCACCCTTCGGCATAGACCATGAGGTGACGTCAGGCACGTACAAATTCGACGCCGGAATTCCCGTGGATCGCGGCGACATCGTCGGCGCGGACGGCGTGCGCGTCGCGCAAAGCTATGGCGGCAAGGCGCTCAAAGCCACCCACGTGGGCCCTTACCAGAATTTGCCGAAAACCCACCAGCAGCTCATGGCCTACATGGCGGTCCATGGCTACAAAGCGAACGGTCCGGTGATTTCATCGTACGTCGATGATCCGGGCAATACGCCGGTCGACAAGCTGCGCACGGAGATGTACGCGCCGATCGAGTGACTACAATCGCGTACCGGTGAAGGGTGCGCTGCCCAGCATATGGCGGGCGGCGCCGCTGATGCGATTTTCCTCGACCACGGCGGTGAACTTGAAACTCAAGCGCATGGGTTTGGTGATCTTGGCCCGCCAGCTCACCCTGTTGCCCTCGACCTTGCCGTCGCTGATGTCGACATGGTGATCGGCGTCGGACAACGAACCGGTGACCGTGTCGCCGTCGACGCGCAGCTCCAGCACGCCGGATTTATCGCCCATCGGCGTTGCAATCGTGATATTCCACCGGCCTTGCACCATGGGATTCGGCGGAATCAGGCGCAAGCCTGAGGGTGCCGCGGACACGCGCCGCTGCGCGGGCAGATGACGCTGGCCTTGGACGCCAGCGCATCGGCAATCCACGAAATATTCAAAACCTGGGAAGCGGCGCGAATGGCCGCGGAGGCTGACGCCGGGATGGGACCGTCGCCGCCGCCGCGCCCGCACGACTCCGCGACCGCCGCGACGATTTCCTCGCCGTCAAAGCCCTGCGCGTCCAGTGCCGGCAACAAGTCGACGCCGACCGACAGCACATGCTGCTCGTCCAACGCATCGCGGGTCAGCAATGAATGACAGCAATACAGGCGCGCGCGTTTGCCGTCTTGCATGACCGATATCTGCGACTTGGGCCTCTGCACCGACGGCGTGTCCGGCGTGTGCAGCAGGCGAAATACCGCCCAGCGGGGACAGGGATCGGAAACCAGACTCATGTTGCCCCAGGGCAGCGGAATACCATTGCCGCGGTATACCGCCCGCAGGTAGCCGGGCGGATAGGCGTCGAAGAAATGCCAATGCCGGTACGGCGAAACGGCCGTCATCCGCCGCATCACCAGTGCCGGCGTCACGCCGACCTTGTGGCAGGCGCTGACATTATGCGATTCACGAATCAAGAAACGGCGAAAGGGAATGCGCGGACACAAGAGCGCACCGGCGAAAAAACTGCACTCGAAATCGCGCCACGCATAGAGCACGTCCTGCGCACCCATCCCGCCCGCCGAACCCGGGGTCTCCGCGTCGCCCGCTTGCGCCGCGCTGTGCGGCGATATCATGCCGTCGCCGTTGTGCAGAATCTTGTGTCCCACGAAGAACGCCAACTCGTACTTCAGCCGTTCCTCCTGGCCGAGCAGACGTTTATTGACCAGCACGGTCCCCGGCGCCTCGAACCGGGAACGAACCAGCGCACCGCTCGGCTTGCGGCCGTCGCCGTCGAACCATTTGATCTCCAGGCCATGCTGCCGGCAGATCGCCATGACGTCGTCCAGCGTCAAAGGCATTTGGCGCTTGCCGCATTCTTCGGCCGCCCGCTCGATATCGGGAAAGTTGTTGTGCCGCGTCTCCTGCCACACGCGAATCAGGAGTTGCGCGAATTGGCGCCCCGTCGTGCCGGTTTGCGACAGCAGTTCCGGCAAGGCGTTCTGCAGCAATTCATGCGAGAACAGGAATGCGGGCTCGAGGGGCATGGCTTCCAGGCCGCCGCGCTGCCGCGGCGGCGGCGCGGCCTCGACATCGGTGTTCTCATCCAAAAACCAACGGGCGTCCTTGCTGAAAATACCCGCCAACATGTCCAGCATTTCTGCCGAGGGCATGCGCTTGCCGGTCTCCACCATGCTCAGGTAGGACACCGAGGGGGCACCGCCCGCGTCGATTTGGACGCAGCGCGCCGACAGCTCATCCAGGGTCAGCCCGTTGCGCTTGCGCAGCGATCGCAGCTTTGCCCCGAGGAAGTGTCCCTGGCGAATCAGGCCTGCCATCGATGGTCCTGTGTGAAATTCACACTGTGAAATTTCCAATGTGTAAATCCGCTCTCTAAACACTCTAAGCTGCCCCCATCCCATTAGGCAAGCAAACTTTAGGAGCATTGATGAACGCACATGTGAACGGTCGATGGCAGGGCGTGGAGCGCCCCTACAGCGAGGCCGATGTGGCCCGCCTGCGCGGTTCGGTCAAAATCGAATATTCCCTGGCGCGGCTCGGGGCGGAGAAATTCTGGCGGCTGCTGCACAGCGAGCCGGTGATCGCAGGATTGGGCTGCATGACCGGCAATCAGGCCATCCAGACGGTGCAGGCCGGTTTAAAGGCCATTTACTGCTCAGGTTGGCAGGTCGCGGGCGATGCGAATTCCGCCGGCGAGGTCTATCCGGATCAAAGCCTCTATCCCGTCGATTCGGTGCCGAAGATGGTCGATCGCATCAACAATGCGCTGCTGCGAACGGATCAGATTCATCACATGGATGGCAAGTCGGACATCGATTGGCTGGCGCCCATCATTGCCGACGCCGAAGCCGGCTTCGGCGGCAATCTCAATGCCTTCGAACTCACCAAGGCGCTGATAAAGGCCGGCGCCGCCGGCGTGCACTTCGAGGATCAGCTCTCCTCGGCAAAGAAATGCGGCCACCTCGGCGGCAAAGTGCTGGTTTCGACCGGCGAGGCCATCAACAAACTCGTTGCGGCGCGCCTTGCCGCCGACGTCATGGGAGTACCCACGGTGCTCATCGCGCGCACCGATGCGGACGCCGCGGATCTGCTGCTCACCGACCACGACCCGCGCGACCAAGCCTTCCTCACGGGCAAGCGTTCCAGCGAAGGATTCTTCTACGTCAAGGCCGGGATCGAGCAAGCCATTGCGCGCGGTCTTGCGTATGCGCCCTACTGCGATCTGATCTGGTGCGAGACCTCCAAGCCCGACATGAACGAAGCCAGGCGCTTCGCCGCGGCAATCCACGCGCAATTTCCAGGAAAACTATTGGCCTACAATTGCTCGCCGTCGTTCAACTGGGCCGCCAAGCTCAATGCTGCGGCAATGAAAAAGTGGCGCGAGGAATTGGCGGCGCTGGGCTACCGCTTTCAGTTCATCACACTGGCCGGGTGGCATGCGTTGAACTTGTCGATGTTCGAACTGGCATCCGCCTACAGCGCCGACGGCATGCTGGGCTATTCGCAGTTGCAGCAGCGCGAGTTCAGCCAGGAAGCCTCCGGCTATCGCGCCACCAAGCATCAGGCATTCGTCGGCACGGGCTATTTCGATGCGGTGCAGACCGCGATCAGCGCCAAGAGCTCCACGGTCGCCATGGCGGGCAGCACCGAGACCGAGCAGTTCCACGCGGAGCCCGAACCTAAACGAGTGGTGGCTTAGGAGAGATTTCCAATGCGCGCAGACCTCGCCGCCGCCACGGCGGCGCAGATCGCCGAACACTTTCGCCTCTACAACGAAGAGTTCGGCCGCATCACGCGGCGCGCAGCGAAAAACTTTCTTGCCGAGGATTGGCAGGCGGCAAAGCGCGATTCCGTGGAGCGGATCGAGCTTTATGAAGTGCGGGTGGCGCGATGCGTGGCTTTGGTCGGCGGCCAACTGGCGGCACAGCGGACGGATGCGGCGCTTTGGACCGACATCAAGCGCGACTTCGCAGCGCTGGTCGCCCGGCGCCCGGACAGCGATTTTTACCACACCTTCTTTAATTCCGTGACCCGCGACTTGTTCGGCACGGTGGGAGTCAACAAGGCGGTCGAATTTTGCGCGACCACGGCAGGCCGCGCTTCCGGGTCCGTGCCGATCCGCGTCTATCGCGTGGGCGCCTCCCTGCCCACGGCGGTGCGCGAAATTCTGGTGGATCTACCCTTCAGTGCGGCGCTCGGCGACACGGATTCGGCGGTACACCACATCAGCGCGGAAATCGGCCGCTTTTTCGCGACCGGACGCCATAGCGGCGCGCCCGAGTCGATCGAACTGATCGAGCCGGTGTTTTACCGCGGCATGCAGGCATTCGCGGTGGGCCGCGTGATCGGCGACGGCACCATCACACCGCTGGTGCTGGCGTTCAGCATTGCGCAGAAAGCGGTGCGGATCGATGCCGTGATGCTGTCGCGCGCCGACGCGGGTTCGCTCTTCGGCTATTCCCGCAGCTATTTTCACGTCGATCTCCCCGTGGTCAGCGCCGCAATCACACTGCTGCGATCATTCATGCCGCGCAAATCCGTCGATGAGCTCTACACCGTGCTTGGCCGGGCCAAGCAGGGCAAGACGGAGCGCTACTTCGCGCTGCAGCGCCACCTGGACAAGTCCATCGACAGTTTCGTTCACGCCCCCGGGGATCGCGGCCTGGTCATGATCGTTTTCACCCTGCCCTCGCACGACCTGGTGTTCAAGGTGATCCGCGACAAGTTCGGTCCGCCGAAGAACACGACTCGCGCCGAAGTCATGGATCGCTACCAATTTGTATTTCGCCATGACCGCGCCGGCCGGCTGGTCGATGCGCAGGAATTCAAGCGGTTGCGTCTGCCGCGCGCGCGCTTCATGCCGGCGCTGGCCGAGGAACTGCTGCACGATGCCAGCGAGAGCTGCCGCGTGGAAGGCGAAGATCTGATCGTCGAGCATTGCTATATCGAACGGCGCCTGCGGCCGCTCAATCTATTTCTGCGCGAAGCCGAACCCGCCGCCGCCGAGTCCGCGATCATCGACTACGGCAACGCGCTGCGCGACCTGGCCGCGAGCAATGTTTTCCCCGGTGACCTGCTGCTGAAGAACTTTGGCGTCACAAACCACGGCCGGGTCATCTTCTATGATTACGACGAGATCTGCCTGGTGTCGGACTGCGTGTTCCGCGATTTACCGCGGCCGCGCAATGAAGAAGAGGAATCGAGCGGTGAGCCGTGGTTTCATTGCGGACCGCGCGACGTGTTTCCCGAACAATGGCTGCAGTTTCTCAGCATTCCGTCCGCACTCAGCGAGGTATTCACGCGGGAGCATGGCTGCCTTTTGACCGGCGCCTGGTGGCGCGCGCAAGCCGCGCTCGCGCCGGAAGCCCTTTCGGCCCTCAGCGTTCAATCACCGAACCTCAGCGCTCAATCATCGAACGCGGCGTAGACCAGGTCGCGGAAGAGAGTTCGGAAGTAATCGCGCTGACCCGGCGCCTGGATCATCATGATGGCGAGCAATTCCTCCGCCGGATCGACCCAAAAAGTCGTGCCCGCGAGGCCGCCCCAAAAGTACTGGCCCACTGAACCCGGCACATGGGAAATTCCCGGCTGCAGCCGCACCGCAAACCCTAAGCCGAATCCATAACCGGGCAGCAGCAGATCGGGCGCTCCGGTGATGGGGCCGAGATGGTCGGCCGTCATGAGCTCAATCGTCTTGCGGCTCAGGTACCGCGCGCCATCGAAGCTGCCCTTGTTCAACAGCATCTGCAGGAAGCGCGCATAGTCGCCCGCCGTGGAGACCAAGCCGCCGCCGCCCGATTCAAACTTCGGCTGATCCCTGACATTGACCAGTTGCACCCCCGATCCCGTGTCGGGATCCTTGGCAAAGCCTTCCGCCAGCCGCGCTTGCAGAGCGGTCGGCACGTGAAACGCCGTGTCGACCATCCCCAGGGGCCCCAAAATATGCTGCTGCAAATATTCGCCCAGCGACACGCCTGAGAGAACCTCGATGAGCCGTCCCACCACATCCGTGGATCGGCTGTACTCCCAGTAGGTACCCGGCTGATGCAACAGCGGCAGCTTGCTCAACGACGTCACTTGATCGGCGTTGCTTTGATCGCGGCTATAAATCCGCGCAGCCATGTACAGCTTATGCACCGGTCCGTTGCCGCGAAATTCGTAGGTCAAACCCGACGTATGCCGCAGCAGGTCTTGAATCGTGATGGGTCTCTCGGCCGGCACACGTTCGGTGGCGCCCGGTCCCGCCGCGACGCTCACGGTGCCGAGTTCAGGCAGGTATTTTGCAATCGGATCGCTGAGCAGGAATCGCCCTTCCTCCCACAGCATCATGGCGGCCACCGACACGATGGGTTTGGTCATCGAGTAAATACGAAAGATGGTATCCCGCGCCATCGGCGCACCGCTCGCGGGATCGCGTTGTCCGAAACTTTCGAAGTAGGCGATCTCGCCGCGCCGCGCGACCAGCGCAACGGCTCCCGGCACGCGGCCGCGTTCGATCTCGCCGAGAAGAACCCTTCCTAAGCGCGCAAGACCACTCGTGGCCAGGCCGACAGTTTCGGGAACGGCGTCCGGTAAGGGGAATGCGCTCATTGAGTATCCTGAATTTTAGGGTTCGCAAAAAGGGACGGCAGGGATTTTACCCCTGCCGTCCGAATCGCCTCTCGTCTTTTATCAAAAGTTCCCGATCACGGGTTGCTGGGTGTGCTCGGCGTTCCGGCCGGTGCCGCCCCCTGCAGCAACAGGAAGTTCTTCACATTGAGCGTGCTGTTGCCCAGTACTTCGCTGAACGCCTGACCCGGCTTGACCTTGAAGCCATTGTTGTCGCCGGAGATATTGCGGTGGAAGAACTGCAGTGCCTTCGGCGCCTTGGTGCCGCCGGCAATGGTTTGCACCGCTGACAGCCCATAGATCAACGGATTGACGTTGCCCAGACGGCCGCGGTTCAGCTCGACTGCCAGCGCCAATACCCCCGCCATTTCCGGCGACGACGAACTGGTGCCGATCAGAAGATTCGGCACGCCGCCGATCCAGACAATGGCGGCGCTGCGCGGCAGCAGCGTGCAGTCCTGCGCGGCAAGATCCGCATCCCCCGGGCAGCCGCCCATCATCAGAGAAACATCGGGCACCGCACGGTGCACGTTGCTTCCCGTATTGACGAGGAATTGATACGCGGGTTTGGCAAAGACCTGGCTGAAGCCGCCGCCCGATCCCCAGGTATTGTTGCCGATACCGCCCACCGATCCGTCGGGAAGCAGAACCTGAACCGGCAACCGCGGATCGAAATCCGCATTCTCACTGAGGTAGGTCGCATCGTTGACGCCGGGACTGGCGACGGTCTGCAGATTCGTCCCGCCCACCGCGGTGACGTTCGGGTCATCTGCGGGGTTCTGAACGCCGTTTACAAAGTTCGTACCGTCGATCGCGGTCGGAGAATTGGCAAACTCCGCCGATACGCAAGACGGCGCACCATTGTCGCCCGAACTCGCCAGGAACGTGATGCCCTGGGCATTGCCCTGCTGGAACAACGAGTGAAACGTCTTGAGAATGCCGGTGAAGTCCGTGCCGCCATTGTAGGCGGCGGTGAAATCCAGCTCGCATTCGCCGAACGAAGAACTGACCACATCGACGATATTGTCTTCATCCACGGCCGTGTAGCCGGCAAGGACTTCAGCATCCGTCAGCGTGGGCAGATTGTAGAGCGTCTCGGTCGCCCCCGGCGCAGTGCCCAATGACATCTGCGTATCGAGCGAAGCCTCGGCGCTGTCTCCCGAACTCGGATCGAACGCGCCGCTGCCGCCGTCAACAGGGCGGATCTGCACCGTGGGAACCGGCAAATTGGAGTTCGCGGTGTACGCCTGCACATCGACGTCGGCACCGATGCTGACCGTCGAGTTGAAGGACTTGGCGAGATCCGCCGGATCGATGACCGAGGAGATCACGATACCGATGTGCGCGCCCACGCCCGCGATCTGCAGCTTCTTGTGCGAGAACAGCGGTGTGACTTGGGTCTGAAATGAAGGCAATTGATAGGCCTCATTCAGATCGTTCGCGTAATAGAAGGCAAAAGTCGTCGCCAGCCGCGCCGTCGGTGCGCTCGCTGCCAGAGGACTCAATGCCGCCAGCGGCTTGGGATTCGCCAGCGGGCGCACGACGTTCGAATGCACGTGCGAGAGCAGGTGCGGGGCAAACTCGGGAATGACGGCACCCATCGCAGCGAGCGATTGAGGCAGGGTCAAATGGTGGTTGGCGGCCGCCAGGCTCACATGCCCCGGCTTTACCTGCACGCGCTCGATTTGCGTATTGAACATTCTCTCGACGGCCGATACGGGGCCTTCGACCTCGAGATTCTGCGTATTCTCACCGACCACTTTGAAGCCCGCGGACTGAAGCAACTGCTTCGTCTTCGCAACATCTGAACGGCTCGGGCCGAACTGCTGCTTGAATTGCGCCGGAGTCAACCATTGATGATAGTTTTGCGAAGCAGTGTCCGTCTGACTCTGCAACAATTTTTCGAGCGCATCAGTGTGAGTGAGAGGCAGGTAGACCCGGAAGTGTGTGACTGCACTCTGATCTGCGGCGCCGAGCGATTCCATGTGCTTCGCTGCGGATGCGCTTTGCACAAGCGCCATACTCGCCAACGTTAAGGCGCCGAGCGTTACGCCCGGTGCCGCTGAGCGGATTCTCATGTGACCTCCATTTGATTTTGACCCCGTATCGTTTTCGTTGTAGTTGCGAACACCTTTGGTTGGTATTCATCCCAGCCGCGCCGTGTCCCCTACGCGCGATACTCTAGTACTAATGGACAAGGCCGAACAGGCATGTCCACCGTGTGGCGGCCGCGCTTCGTCACGAAGGCGACACATCGACCTGACATAATTTCCGTATCGTCAGCGAGCGCGAAATGTGAAGAATCGTGAAGCTGGCGGATGAGTGCGGTCGGCGCTGCTCAGCGCCGCGAAGGATTCCTTCGAGCGGTCGCTTTGTAAAAACTACCACGATCAATCGCCGCCCAGCCTCGGCGCGTGTATATTTCGGCGATGAAGATCCTCCCCTTGATTGGTTTTGCCGCGGGCACCGCGCTCATCGGCACCGTTCTGGCCACCACCCAGGCGGACCCCTTTATCTGGCTCGAACAAGCGCACAGCGAGCGTGCGATGAATTGGGTCAAGGCGGAAAACGCCAAGACCGACAAGGTGCTCGAGCGCGATCCGCGTTTCGAAGCACTCTTCCATGAAGCAAAGGTCATCGTCGAGGCAAAGGACAGGATCCCCGAGCCGAGCATCATCGGCGGGCAGGTGTTCAATTTCTGGCAGGACGCCGAGCACGCGCACGGCATTTGGCGCACGACAAGCCAGACCGACTTCCAAAATGCGGCGCCCGGCTGGCGCACCGTCCTTGATTTGGATGCGCTGTCCAAATCCGAAAAGGCCAATTGGTTTTGGAAGGGCGCAATCTGCCATGAGCCCGAAGAACAGCGTTGCATCGTGAATTTATCGGACGGCGGCGAGGATGCGGTGACCCTGCGCGAGTTCGATCTGGGCAAGTCGGCATTTGTCGACGGCGGTTTCTCATTGCCGAGCGGCAAGCAGGACGCCGCGTGGCTGGATGCCGATACGCTGCTGCTTTCGCGGCAGTGGAAGCCCGGTGAAATGACGCGGTCGGGATACGCCTTCGTCGTCAAGCGCATCAAGCGCGGTCAACCGCTCGATGCCGCCGTCGAGGTCTATCGCGGGACGCCCGATGACGTCGACGTATCGCCGATATCCTTGAGCGACGGATCCGGCCATACCGCAGCCTTTATTCAGCGCGCGGTCTCGATCTTCGAGTTTGAGTTTTACTTCTTGGGGCCGAAAGGTCCCGCGAAGTTGGCCATGCCGATGAAAGCCGAGATGCTCACGCTCATCGACGGCCGTGTGATCGTCAGCCTGCATGAGGATTGGACGCGCGCCGGCCAGCCGACGCTGGTGCAGGGATCGCTGGTATCGCTCGACCTTACGGCTATGGCCGCCGATCCGCAGCACCTGCAACCCGCCCTGGTGTATGCGCCTGCGGCGCGTGAAGCCTTCGTGCAAGCCGGCGCCACGCGCGGCCACTTGGTTGTCCACACGCTCGACAACGTCAATGGGCGCGCCTATGCGTACACGCCCGAGCCGAACAACCACTGGTCGCGGCGCGCGCTCGACCTGCCGAACAACATCTCGGTGAACGTGATCGACACCGATTTGCACGGCGAGCAGGCTTTCGTTCAAGTCACCGGATTTTTGACGCCTCCCAAGCTGATGCTTGCCGATTTGGCCAAGGGCTCGCTGCTGACGGTGAAGACCCTGCCCGCCAAATTCGACGCCTCGCGCGATGTCATCGAACAGTTCGAAGCCGCTTCCAAGGACGGCACGAAGATCCCGTACTTCATTGTCCATCCGGCGGCGATGAAAATGGATGGCAGCACGCCGACGATTTTGCATGCCTACGGCGGATTTTTGGACGCGCAGACCCCCACATATTCAGCGGAGCTCGGCAAACTGTGGCTGGAGCGCGGCGGCGCGTTTGTATTGGCCAATATTCGCGGCGGCGGCGAGTTCGGTCCGGCCTGGCATGAAGCCGGGCTCAAGACACATCGCCAGCGCATCTATGACGACTTTGCGGCCGTCGGCGAGGATCTCATCGCCAAGGGATTCACCAGTTCCGCGCACCTGGGGATCATGGGCGGATCCAACGGCGGACTGCTCATGGGCGTGGAGTTCATCCAGCATCCCAAGCTATGGCGCGCGGTCGACATTCAGGTTCCGCTGCTCGATATGCTGCGCTATGAACAGATTGCAGCGGGCAGTTCCTGGGTGGCCGAGTACGGCAGCGTGTCGGTGCCGGCGGAGCGGGCATTTCTCGCCTCAATCTCCCCGTACAACAACCTCAAGTCAGGTGTGCAGTATCCGGAGGCGCTGATTTGGTCGACCACCAAGGATGACCGCGTCGGACCGCAGCACGCACGAAAATTCGCCGCCAAGCTCGCGGCGATGGGCGTGCCCTATTTGTACTTCGAGGTCATCGAGGGAGGCCACGGTGCCGGGGCGACGCTGGATGAAAAGGCAAAAATGCACACCCGCGAGTACACCTACTTCTCGCGCCAGCTAGGCTTGTGATCGACAGTGCTCGCCGAAATCGGCGAGCACCATGCTCACGCATTCGGTGAGACGTGTTGCGTAGTGGATGTGCAGGAATTCGTTCGGCCCATGCGCGTTGGAGTGCGGCCCCAGCACGCCGGTGACGAAAAACTGGGTCTGCGGGAACCGTTCACCCAGCATTCTCAAAAAAGGAATGGTGCCGCCGCCGCCCAAACTCACGGCGTCGCGTCCGAAGACATGCCGCGATGCGCGCTGCATCGACTCATCGAACCAGGGCGTGAATTCAGGCGCATTCCATCCGCCGGACGACGATTCAGGAGTGAAACTCACCTGCGCGCCGTAGGGCGGATTGTTTTGCAATGCATCCTGAACCGCTTGGGCTGCGCGCGCCGGGTCCACACTGGGCGGCAATCGCAGCGAAATCTTCAGGGAGATCTCCGGCAGCAACACATTGCCTGCGGCGCTCAAAGGCGGCAACCCATCCGCTCCGGTCACCGCCAGCGACGGGCGCCAGGTGTTGTTGATCAGCAGCTCGACCGAGTCCGCCGAGACAGGTTTCACGCCGGGGGCAAATGGAATCTTGTCGAGAAATTGCGCGCCCAAAACGGCTGCAGCGGCGCCGATTTGCGCACGCCGGTCCTTCGGAATCTCTGCATGCAGCTCATCGAGCGTCAGCTCTCCGGTGATCGGATTCTCAACCCGCGCGATCAGCTGCTCGAGAATACGAAACGGCGTGGGTGCAATGCCCGATGCCAGACCGGAATGCGCCCCCTCCGTCAGGACCCGTACCTGCAGCTTGCCGACCAAATTGCCGCGCAGCGACGTGGTCGTCCACAGCTGTTCGTAGTTGCCGCATTCCGCGTCGAGGCAGACCACCAAGGAGGGCTCGCCGATTTTCGCCCCCAACGCATCGAGGTGCGCCGGCAGATGAATGCTTCCGCTTTCCTCCGTTGCCTCGATCATCAGCACGCAGCGCGGCAGGGGAACGCCCTGCGCCTTGAGCGCCGCAATCGCGGTGAGAGAACTGAATACGGCGTAGCCGTCATCCGCACCGCCCCGTCCATAGAGTTTGCCGTCGCGAATCACGGGTTCCCAAGGCCCCAAGCCCGGCAGCCAGCCCGTGAACTCCGGCTGCTTGTCCAGATGTCCGTAGAGCAGAACGCATTCGGGCAATTCGCCCGGAACATCCACCAGCAGCAGCGGCGTCAACCCCTTCAGGCGGCGCACTTCGACCGCCATGCGCGGCACGGGTTGGGCGCGGCACCATTCCGCCATCAGCTCGGTGGCCTGGTCCATGTAGCCATGACGCTCCCAGTCCGGATCGAACGCAGGCGACTTGTTCGGAATGCGCACGTAGGCCTGCAACCGTTCGACAATCGACTTCTGCCAGACCTGCTCGATGAACTGACGTAGCGCCTGTAAATCCATTCGACCTCAACCCCCGATATAAATGAACGTCGTACGAGGCGGCATTGCAGGGGTCTGCAGTGCCGTCTCCATATCCGATCGCATCACCAAGTTCCATTCGCCGTCCGGCATCGGTACGCGTTGCGCCCGGTTGCTGCCATTCAATGCGACGAGCACGCCATTATGAACGAACGTGAGCCATTCAGCGGCTTCATCGAAATTGACTTTGGGTCGCGGCGCATCGATGCGGCTTTCGCGCGGCTGTTCGGGTCGATCCTTCTTGAGCCGGATGAGGCGCCGATACCATTCGAAAATTTCGGCGTGACGCGGTTTCGATAATTCAGACCAATCGAGCTTCGAGCGTTCGAAAGTACTTGCGTCCTGAGGATTCGGCACGGCGCCAGCCCACCGGAACGCACTGAATTCCTTGCTGCGCCCTTCAGCCACCAGTCTTCCCAACTCCGGGTCCTGATGGTCCGTGAAGTACAGAAATGGCGTGGACGCTCCCCACTCCTCGCCCTGGAACAGCAGCGGCACGAACGGCGATAGCAGCGTGAGCGCCGCAACAGCCTTGAGCGGCCCCATTTCAAGCAGACTGCTCAAACGTTCGCCTTGCGCGCGATTGCCGATCTGATCGTGATTCTGCGCGCTCACGATGAGCTGGTGCGGCTCGACTCCCGCGGGCAGCCTGCCATGCCTGCGGCCGCGATGCGCCGAATGCTGCCCCTGGTACACGTAGCCATCGCGCAATGCCGTCGCCACATCGCGCAGTCCATGAAAGTCCGCATAGTAGCCGTCGGTCTCGCCGGTAAAATAGCGGTGCAGGGCATGGTGGAAGTCATCGGCCCAGTGCGCGTCCAATCCATATCCGCCTCGCGCGGCGGAATGAACCAGGCGCGGATCGTTCAGATCGCTTTCGGCGATCAGCAGCAAGGGCCTTCCCACCTGCTTGCTCAAGGCCCTTACCTCAGTCGACAGCTCCTCGAGAAAGTGCACTGCCTCGAAGCTGAAGATGGCGTGTACCGCGTCGAGCCGCAAACCGTCAAATTGATAATCGTTGAGCCACATGAGCGCGTTGTCGATGACGAAGCGGCGCACCTCATCGCTTTGCGGGCCGTCATAATTGATCGCAGCGCCCCACCCCGTCCTGTAGCGATCCGTGAAATACGGCCCATACGCCGCCAGATAATTCCCGTCGGGGCCCAGATGGTTGTAAACCACGTCCAGCAACACGGCGAGGCCGGCTGAATGGCAGGCATGCACGAACGCCGCAAGCTCCGCCGGCGTGCCGTACGCGGGAAACGGCGCAAAAAGATCGACGCCGTCGTAGCCCCAGCCGCGCTGGCCCGGGAAGGTCGCCAGAGGCATGAGCTCTATATGTGTCACGCCGAGCTCGCACAGATGCGGAAGTTTTAACTGCGCTGCCGCGTAAGTGCCTTCAGGGGTGAATGTGCCGACGTGGATCTCATAGATGACCGCCTCATTGAGGGGCGCCGCGCGAAAGACAGTGCGAGCCGGCGTCCGCGCATCGGCAAGGCTGCCGAGCACTTGCGATGCGCCGTGCACGCCCCCGGGTTGCCAGCGCGAGCGCGGATCCGGCAGGCCGGCCGCTCCGTCCAGGGAATACTGATAGTCCTGTCCCGCAGCCACGGAAACATCGGCTTGCCAGAAACCCTGCGCCGCCGCCGCGAGCGGAATCCGCCGCTCATCGATCAGCAGCTCCACCGACTTCGCGTGCGGCGCCCAGACCGAAAAGATCACGAGGCCTCTCGGACCAACAATGCCACCGGAAAGGATGCGAACAACGCGCTTGGAGAGACTTCGCGCTGCACGCATTCGTCGGTCAGGCAATTGCGCCAGGTACCGCCCGGCAAAGGCAATCGGGTGTCGCCCCATTCGCCCGACAGCGTCATGGTGAAGCGCGGCACCACCGCAATGAGGTTGTCGCCGCGCCGAAATGCCAGCAGCCTGCCCAAATGACTGCCTTGCGCCACCAGAGGCTGATACTTGGCAGCAGCAGAAAAATCCTCGCCTCGTTCCCGGCGGACGCGCAGCACGCGGGCGGTCATCCACAGCTTCGGCAGCCCCGATTCCCAATCGGCCAGCGCATCGGCGGCGCTGAAATCCGAGGCGCGTCTCAGCAACTGCGCACGGAGCGCAAAGTCGACCGGCCGGCGATTGTCCGGATCCACCAGGCTCAAATCCCACAATTCGGTACCCTGATAAAAATCCGGCACGCCCGGGGCCACCAGCTTGATCAGCGTCTGCGCCAGACTATTGATCCGTCCGGGCAGTATCAGCGGCTCGACGAAGCGTTCAAGGCTGGCGATGAAATCCGGCGATTCAAACACCCCGCCCACGAATCCGCGAATTTTTTCCTCGAAGCTGATGTTGGGTTCATGCCAGGACGTGCTGATCTTCGCTTCGCGGCAGGCTTTGAGCATGTAGCCCCACGCGCGGTCGTGATCGATGGGCCACGCACCGATCAGCGTCTGATACAGGAGATATTCGGCATGCCGATCGGGGAGGCGATTCTGCCAGGCATTGGCATTGAGCTGCGACCACTGATGCAGCGCCTCCGACCAGCGCTCGGGAATTTCAGAGAGGATGGAAATGCGCGCGCGCACATCCTCGCTGCGCTTGTTGTCATGCGTCGAGGTCGCGAGCATGTTGTGCGGCCATCGCTCGCTCAGGTAGTGGCAAAACTCATGAAACTTATCGGCCGAAATTCCCACCAGCGAGGCCTGCGATCCCACCTCATTGCCCGATACCAGACGGTCGAAGCAATAGAACATGGTGTCCTCGACCCCCTTGGCCATCACCGAAGGCGTCAATTGCTGCCACTTGGCGAGGAAATCCGCCTCAGCGTCGTCCAAATCAACTTTGGTGAACAGGGCCGCGAGAAAATCGAACGCTGCGGCATCGATTTCCGGCGAACCAATGCGCGCGCTCTGCAGCGCCTCGAGCAAAATGCGCCTGTCCTCCTCATCCAGAGAATTGGCCGTGCGGTAAGTTCGATAAACGGGAAGCGCAGTGACGAGCTTCTCCAGCGCCTCCCGCAGGTGACGCGGACTCAAGTCCCGCGTTTGCCAGGCGGTGCGCGCGATCTTCAGCGCCGCTCGGGCGAGCAGTTCATGAGATGCGGCAAACGTCGTCTCGAGGATGGCGCGCTTCTTCTCGCGCACCAGTCTTCCGAAGTTCACCGAATGACCGGTGAAATCCGCATACGTCGCGGTCAAGACATCCGTGCGTTGATCATCCATCCACAGGCGGTTTACTTTGGCCAGGAATTCATAGCCCACGGTACCGTCGATGGGCCAGCCCTCCTTCAGGCGCTCATCGTTCTCCAGAATTTTTTCGATATAAATCCGGCCCTCCGGCAACATGCGCCGCAGCCGCTCGAAGTATTGCAGCGGATCGCGTAAGCCATCGGGATGATCAACCCGCACGCCGTCGATCTCGCCCTCGGCGATCATCTGTTGTATGCGCGCATGGGTTGCCGTGGCCACCTCGGGGCTCTCCACACGAAGCCCAATGAGCGAGTCGATGTCGAAAAATCGCCTGTAGTTGGTCAGCTCGCCAGAGAGCTTCCAGCCGTGCAACAAGTAGTATTGCCTGCGCAAAATCGCATCGATACTCTCCTTGCCGCCCTGCATCGCGTCTTCCAGCAGAAGCGGGTCCCAGGATGACGGCGCGAGCGGCCAGCTGTTCTCGTAGTGCTTGACGCGCGGTTCGCTCCCCATGATCTCGATGCTCAGCTCCCCGGCTTCCAAGGCAGCCCCATAGGGCTTGGCGAGTGAACACAAATGCACGCAAAAAGGTTCGCCGCCCGGGATTCTGATATCAAAGAAATCCACGAACCGGCTGAAGGGACCGTGTTTCAGCACATCATCCCACCATGGATTGTGTTGCGACGCGGACATGTGATTCGGCACGATGTCGAGCAAAATTCGCAGCCCCAATTCTCGTGCGGCTTGCACGAAAGTCGACCACGCGCCTTCGCCGCCGAGATCCTCGCTGATCTTGCCGGGGTCTACGACATCGTAGCCATGCTGGCTACCGGGCACCGCCTGCAGGCAGGGCGATAGATACACATGACTTATTCCCAAACCGGCCAGGTACGGAAGCACCTTTTGCGCGGCGGGCAGCGGAAATCCGGCGTGGAGCTGCAGCCGGTAAGTCGCGATCCATCTACCGCTCATGGCTGAGCAGCACCAGGGAACGGGCCGCGAGATTCACCAGGCGATTGCGCTTCACGGATTCCTTGTCCGATTCCAGCGTCGGCCGCGCGGTATCGAATGCCACCCTCCAGCCGCCGTGATACAGCTCGTGCGAAATCCGGAAAGCCACCGGCTCGTGGTGCCCGTTGAGGAGCAGCAGGAAATCGGTATCCTCGGCGCACTGCCCGTGATCATCGCGAATTTCGGATGCCGCGCCGTTCATGAACATGCCGAGCGTGCGCATCCAGCCGCCGTCTTCCCAGTCCTTCGCCTCCATGCGCTTGCCATCCGCCCTGAACCAGACAATATTCTTGTCCGGATGCTTGGCGTCCGGGTCGTGATCGTAAAACACGCTGCGATGAAAGTTGGGATGCTTTTTTCGATAGTGAACGACGCGCCGCGCGAAATCCAAGAACGCAGCCTTGGGCGCATCCAAGTCCCAGTGATACCAGGACAACTCGTTGTCCTGGCAGTAGGCGTTGTTATTGCCCTGCTGGCTGCGGCTCAATTCGTCTCCCCCGCTGATCATGGGCGATCCTTGAGCGAACATGAGCGAACACCAGAAGTTGCGCATCTGGCGCTCGCGCAGTTCGACGATAGCCGCATCATCGGTCGGCCCTTCCGCACCGCCGTTCCAGGAATTGTTGTCGTCGGCGCCGTCGCGGCTGTCCTCGCCGTTTGCCTCGTTGTGCTTTTGTTCGTAGCTCACCAGGTCGGCGAGCGTGAAGCCATCATGCGCCGTTACAAAATTGACGCTCGCCGAGGGCAGCCGGCGCGTGGACTCATACAGGTCCGCACTGCCCGCCAGGCGGGTGGCGATGTCCGAGTGCAGACCCATGTCGCCCTTCCAGAATTTGCGCACCGTATCGCGATACTTGCCGTTCCACTCCATCCATCCCAGCGGAAAATTTCCAACCTGATAGCCGCCCTCGCCCAAGTCCCAGGGTTCGGCGATCAATTTTACGGGGGCTATGGTGGGATCCTGATAAATCGTGTCGAAGAACGCCCCGAGCTGATCCACATCCTTCAATTCGCGCGCCAGCGCCGAGGCAAGATCAAAACGGAAGCCGTCGACGTGCATTTCAGTCACCCAGTAGCGCAGGCTGTCCATCAGCAGCTGCAACGAGTTGGGGTGCACCATGTTCAAGGTGTTGCCGGTGCCCGTGTAGTCCATGTAGTGCCGCGCATCGCCCGGCATGGTGCGGTAGTACGCCAAATTATCGATGCCGCGGAAAGAGAGCGTCGGACCTGCCTGGTTGCCTTCCGCAGTATGGTTGTAGACCACGTCCAGGATGACTTCGATCCCGGCGTTGTGCAGCAGTTTGACCATCCCTTTGAATTCTCGGACCGCTTCATGCGGCGCGTCCGGATTGGATGCGTAGCTCATCTCGGGCGCAAAGAATCCCAAGGTGTTGTAGCCCCAGTAGTTGCGCAGCCCCTTGTCGACCAGGTGCCGGTCCTGCACGAAGGCATGCACGGGCATGAGCTCGAGCGCGGTGACGCCCATTTTTTGCAGATGCTTGATGATCGGCTCGGACGCCATTCCCGCATACGTGCCGCGCAGACGCTCCGGCACCTCCGGGTGCAGGCGCGTCATGCCGCGCACGTGGGCCTCGTAGATCAGAGTTTCATGCGCCGGATACGAGGGACGCTTCTCGCCGCTCCAGTCGAAACTGGAGTCGATAACCGCCGCCAAGGGGGCGAAGGGCGCGCTATCGCGATCGTCAAATGACAGATCGACGCTTTCGTCGCCGAGCTGGTAGCCAAACAGTTCATCGGACCACTTGAGCGGCCGGCCGATGACCTTGGCATAGGGATCCAGCAGCAGCTTGTTCGGATTGAAGCGCTGGCCCATTTCAGGCACGTACGGGCCATAGACGCGATACCCATACAGCTGCCCGGGACCGATGTCCGGTACATAAATGTGCCAGGCACCATTGGTGCGCTCGCGGATCCGGATGCGCCGCTCGACCCTGTCCGGTCCGTCGAACAGGCATAGCTCAACGGACTCTGAGGATTCCGAGAACAGCGAGAAATTGACTCCTCGCCCGTCCCAGTTCGCGCCTCGCGGAAACGGTGATCCCGCGGTCTGTTTTGACCGTTCAACGTTGCTGGAAATATCAAACCCCTCGACGCGCGATTAATTTATCGCAGTCATTATTGATGTTGGGAGCGCCGCCGGCGTAGGCGTTGATCCGTAGGACATGTCGGCTCGCGGCTATACGCCCTGTAGGAGAATAGCCAGGAGGCCCCTAGTGCGGCCAAATCCAGTTCCTGATTTCGGGCAGATCCTGCCCGTGCTTGTCGATGTATTGCTTGTGCTCGATGAGTTTGTCCCGTAGCTGCTGCCGAAGATGATCCGCACTGGCCCCCAATTGCGGCAGCCGATTGATCGTGTCCATCACCAAGTGAAACCGATCCATGTCGTTGAGTACCGCCATGTCAAATGGCGTGGTAATCGTGCCCTCTTCCTTGTAACCGCGCACATGCAGGCCGTCGTGATTGTGACGGCGGTATGTCAGTCGATGGATGAGCCAGGGATAGCCATGGAAGGCGAAAATCACCGGCTTGTTCGTGGTGAACAATGCATCGAAATCGTTGTCGCTCAGACCATGCGGATGTTCCGACTGCGGCTGCAGCTTCATGAGGTCGACCACGTTGACGACGCGCACTTTCAGATTGGGCAGCTCCTGCCGCAGGATCGAAACCGCCGCCAGGGTTTCCAGGGTGGGCACGTCTCCCGCGCAGGCCATCACCACATCCGGCTCGCTGCCTTGATCATTGCTGGCCCATTGCCAGATGCCGATGCCCTCGCTGCAATGATCGATCGCCGCGTCCATCGACAACCATTGCGGCGCCGGGTGCTTGCCCGCCACGACGACGTTGACGTAGTGGCGGCTGCGCAAACAGTGATCCATGACGGACAGCAGGCAATTGGCATCGGGCGGCAGGTACACGCGCACGATCTCGGCTTTCTTATTGATCACGTGGTCCAGAAAACCGGGATCCTGATGTGTAAACCCATTGTGATCCTGGCGCCAGACGTGTGAACTCAGGAGGTAGTTCAGCGATGCAATCTTGCGCCGCCATGGGAGCCCCGCGGTCACTTTAAGCCATTTGGCGTGTTGATTGAACATCGAATCGACAATGTGGATGAAGGCTTCATAGCAGTTGAACAGCCCATGCCTTCCGGTGAGCAAATAACCCTCGAGCCAGCCTTCGCACTGATGCTCGCTCAACATTTCCATGACCTGGCCGCTGGGCGCCAAATAATCATCGTCAGGTATCCGGTCCGCCAACCACTGCCGATTGGTGACCTCGAACACCGCTTCCAATCCGTTCGACACGGTTTCGTCGGGCCCGAAAATACGAAAGTTTCGCGGCGCGGCGTTTGATTTCGCCACGTCGCGTAAAAATTTAGCCAGCACACGGGTATCACCGATACCTTTGAGGCCCGGCTTCGGCACGTCCACCGCGTAGTCCGCGAAATCCGGCATGCGCAGATCCCGCAGCAGTAATCCGCCATTGGCATTGGGATTCGCGCCCATTCGGCGTTGGCCGCGGGGCGCAAGGTCTGCAAGCTCCGGCTTCAGGCGCCCGCTTGCGTCGAACAGCTCCGCCGGACGGTAGCTGCGCAACCAGTCTTCCAGCAGCTTGAGGTGCTGTGGATTCTTGGCGGGATCGGTGATGGGGACCTGATGCGATCTATAGCTGCCCTCGATGCGTTTGCCGTCGATCGTCTTCGGACCCGTCCATCCCTTCGGCGATATGAGCACGATCAGCGGCCAGCGCGGCCGCTGCATATCGTCCGGCGATTTACGCGCATCCGCCTGAATCTTGCGGATCATTTCCATGACCGTATCCAATGCTGCGGCCATGGCCTCGTGCATGGGCATCGGTTCATCACCCTCGACGAAGAATGGCGTCCAGCCATAGCCCTGCAGCAACTGCACCAATTCCTCGCGCGAAATGCGTGCCAGCAGCGCGGGATTGGCGATCTTGTAGCCGTTGAGATGAAGAATCGGCAGAACCGCGCCATCGGTCGCCGGATTTAGGAATTTATTGGAATGCCACGCCGTCGCAAGCGGTCCGGTTTCCGCCTCGCCGTCGCCGATCACGCAGGCGACAGTGAGCGCCGGATTGTCGAAGACGGCGCCAAAGGCGTGACTCAGCGAATAGCCGAGTTCGCCGCCCTCGTGAATCGATCCCGGACACTCTGCGGATGCATGGCTCGGAATTCCGCCGGGGAATGAGAACTGCTTGAACAATCGCTTGAGGCCAGGCTCGTCCTGACTGATGTTCGCGTACACCTCGCTGTAGGTGCCCTCGAGGTAGGTCCCGCTGACCACCGCCGGGCCGCCGTGCCCGGGTCCTGACATATAAATCATGTCCAAATCGTATTTCTTGATGGCGCGATTCAAGTGCGTGTAGATGAAGTTTTGGCCCGGCGTGGTGCCCCAATGGCCCAGCAGCATGTGCTTGATATGCGCAACCGCCAGCGGTTCCTTCATCAAGGGATTGTCGCAAAGATAGATTTGCCCGACCGATAGATAATTTGCCGCGCGCCAATAGGCGTCGATCTTGCGCGCCAATTCCGCATCGAGTACAGGCGTCCGGCGATCTTTTTGCATGTCTCATTCCTCCGTCAAAGCATTAAGCACTGCGCGGTCAATTTGGCGATCACGGTTTCCTCATCGGTGCGGATAACGCGCACCGCCACGCGTCCGGTCGAGATGCACGCCGCGTGCCGATCATTCAGCGGGTCATCAAGCTCGATCCCTAGGCACTCGAGCCCGTCGCAAATGCGCCGCCGCACCGCTGCCGCGTTTTCGCCAATGCCGCCGGCGAATACCAAGGTGTCGAGACCGCCCAGCGCGGCGGTGTAGGCGCCGATCCATTTTTTTGCCTGATAACAGAAAATCGCGATCGCCTCCCGCGCACGGGCGTCGGTGGTCTCCCGTTCGAGCAAATCACGCACGTCGGCACTGGTTTCCGACAAGCCGAGGAGCCCCGATTCCTTGTTGACCATGGCCTGAAATTGCGAGGCATTCATTGATTCCGTCAGCATCAAAAAGCTGACCAAACCCGGGTCTAAATCTCCCGATCGTGTTCCCATCACCAGGCCCGCGGCCGGCGTGAACCCCATGCTGGTATCGACGCAGTGTCCGTTGAGCACTGCCGCAAGACTGGCGCCGCTGCCCAGATGCGCCAGAATCACGCGCCCTCGCGAGGCGGCGCGGTCGCCGAGGCGCGCCAGTTCCTGCATGAGAAAAGTGTATGACAATCCATGAAAGCCATAGCGCTGCACACCCTTGCCGGCGTATCGGCGCGGAATCGGCAACAGCGTCGCCTCGGCGGGCATGCCTCGATGAAACGCCGTGTCGAAGCACGCTACCTGGGGCACATCCGGATAGTGGCGCTGCATCGCTTCGATGAGCTCGATTTCCCGAGGCAGGTGCTCGGGATCGAACGAGGTAATGCTCCGAAGCTCCGTCAACAGCGACGGCGACACCCGCTCAGGTTGGCTATGCTGCATGCCATGCACCACTCGATGGCCGATGGCATCCGGAGCTGCAATGGTGACCTCCGCCTCGAGCCTTTGCGCCAGGCGATCCGCGGTCACCGCGGCGGCTTCGCTGCCGACACGCTCCATTTTCCCATCCAGCAGGCGCGCAGGCCGTTCACCGCTCGAAAAAATCGCGAAGCGAACGCTCGAGGAACCGGCATTGATGGTCAGAATATGGGGCATCGTAGGACAAACACCGACGTGGGGCAGACGCACGCAGTCGCTGCAACGGCTAGAATAAGAGAACACGCTTTCAACGAGATTACAATGTCACACTATCATGCGATTGTTTGGATTGATCACCAGAAGGCAACCGCGTGGCACTTCACGCCGACCGAGCAAGAAGAGTCCGTGGTGCATGCGAAAGATCAGCATCAGCGGATCCACAGCCGCAAGAGCTCGCATGGCGGTCATCGATCCGCCGCCGATCATCATTTTTTCGATGACGTCGCGAAGGCACTCGCGGGTGCGCATGAAGTTCTGTTGATCGGGCCCGCGCAGACCAAGCAGGAGTTTGCCGCTTATCTTCGCGACAAGCATCCGCAGCTGGGAAAATCCATCGTGGCGGTTGAAACTGCCGACCATCCGACCGATGCGCAGATCTTGGATTATGCGCGCCGGCACTTTCCTACCCTGGATCGGATGCAATAGCGGCCAACACGAGCTTTTCCAAGCCGGCAATATTGGCGACCAGCTCCGCGGGAAAGCCATGCCGCTGCTGCAAATATTCCGCAGTGTTGAATGAGACCCAACAGCGGTTTGCCACGTCCTGCCACGCGAGCACCTTGAGCGGCAGGTCCAACGCCGTTCCCGGCGCGGCCACCATCAGGGGTGTTCCGGAGAGCGGACTGCCCAGGATCAACAACTGCGTTGGCTGCAGGGTCAGTCCGGCCGCCGCCGCATCCTTGGCAAAATTGATCCGCGCAAACACGAGTATGCCGCGGCTTTTCGCCAGCGCCTCGAGGCGGTTCAAAGTTTCATCCACGCCGCGCGTAGCAGCTAAAATGCGAATCCCGTTGTTTGTTTCGCCAGCGCTCATAGGGGCTCCTTGCATTACATTTGACATGGTTCCGCGTTCATAATTATCGCGCCTCTCGGCGCGGAGTTCCAAAGTGGAAGCTTTTTTGATTTCGACTACGACCATAGCGGTGGCCGAGATTGGCGATCGCACCCAGCTCTTGTCGCTGGTGCTGGCTGCCCGCTATCGGCGGCCCTGGCCCATCATCGCAGGAATATTGTGCGCGACGCTGGCCAATCATGCGGTCGCCGGCGTGATCGGAGTGTGGTTCGGCAGCCTGCTCAAGCCGCGTACTTTGGAAATCGTCGTCGGGATCAGCATGATTGCAATGGCGATCTGGACCTTGAAGCCGGACAAGCTGGATGAAAGCGCCGGGACGGTCGGCGCCATGGGCGCATTTTTAGCCACGCTGACGACTTTTTTCGTGGCCGAGATCGGCGACAAAACCCAGATCGCGACGCTGGCGCTGGCAGCGGCGTATCCGAGTCTGCTCGCGGTCGTGGCCGGCACCACGGTGGGAATGATGATCGCGAATGTGCCCGTGGTGTTCCTGGGGAAGGCGTTTGCCGATCGACTGCCGCTCAAAGCGATTCACGTGGGGGCCGCCGTCCTGTTCGCCATCTTGGGAATTGTATTTTTGGCGCGAGCCTACTTTGCGTCATGATCCGCGCTCCGGCAGTCAGCTGGGTTTTCTTATGGGCGGCCGCCGCCGCGGCCGCGGCAACAGACGAAGAAGTGTTTGCTGTCCATGGGCAATTTACCTACGTGGAACAGGAGACGTTGGGATTCAACGCCCCCTATCGCGGCGCGAACAGCCTCTCCCCCAACACGGGAGCCGAGACCACCGATGCCACCGTGTATGTCGGTGCCAGGTTGTGGCCGGGAGCCGAAGCGTGGCTCAACGGCGAACTTGACCAGGGGTTTGGGCTGGACGACACGCTGGGTGCGGCCGGGTTTCCCAGCGGCGAGGCCTACAAGGTGGGTAAGAACCAGCCGTACGCCCGGCTGCCGCGCGCATTCCTTCGCCAGACTTTTGATCTTCCGGGCGAAGCGCACCCGCTCGAAGGGGAAGCCAATCAACTGCGCGGATCTCAAAGCGAAAACCGCGTGGTGCTTACCGTCGGCAAATTCAGTGTCGTGGACATATTCGATACCAATCAATTTGCGCATGACGCGCGCATGGATTTTTTGAATTGGTCGGTGATTGATGCCGGCACATTCGACTACGCCGCTGACGCGTGGGGCTATACCGTGGGAGCAGCTCTCGAGTGGTATTTCCACGAGTGGACATTGCGCGGAGGAGTATTCGACCTGTCGGACGTGCCGAATAGCGCGCGCCTTGATCCCGGATTTCACGAATTTCAGACGGATCTGGAGATTGAACACCGGCACGAGATTGCAAATCGATCGGGACGCGTGCTCCTCACCGCATTTGAGAGCCGCGGGCGAATGGGACTGCTCGATGAGGCCGTGGCGGTGGCAGAAAACAGCAACATGCCGGTGTCCATCGCCGCTGTGCGCCGCTATCGCAGCCGCGCCGGCGTCAGCCTGAGCATCGAACAACAGATCGCCCCCGACTTGGGAGCATTCATTCGAGCCGGCAAGGCGGCCGGCAACGTAGAGGCCTACGAATTTACGGACATCGATCGCACGTTGGCTGTCGGAGTTTCCCTGCAGGGTTCGCGCTGGCACCGGCCCGGCGACACCATCGGGCTGGCCGCCGTCGACAACGGCATTTCCGCGGCGCGCGAACGATACTTGAATGCGGGCGGACTCGGCATCTTGGTCGGCGATGGCCGACTGCCGCACCCGGGTCCTGAACAGATCATTGAAACTTACTACTCCGCCGCGGTCCTGAGAGTCGCCCGTATCAGTATGGACTACCAATGGATCGGCCATCCCGCGTACAACCGCGACCGTGGGCCCGCATCCGTGATTGCTGTACGATTGCACGCTCAGTTCTAAAAACCTAGCAGGATTGCTTCGAAGGGGAATGCCATGGGAATAGCATCGGAATTCAAAGAATTTGCAATGAAGGGAAATGTGGTCGATCTCGCGGTCGGTGTCATCATCGGCGCGGCATTCGGTAAGATCGTGTCCTCGTTGGTCGGCGACCTCATCATGCCGGCTCTCGGCAAAGTCATCGGCGGCGTCAACTTCGCCGACCTGGCAATCAGTCTCGGGGCCGATCCCGCGGGCAAGGCGGTGCTGATCAAGTACGGCTCTTTCATTCAAACGATATTTGATTTCACGATCATCGCCATCGTCCTGTTCATGTGCATCAAAGGCATCAACAAACTCAAGAAGCCCGTGCCTGCCGTGGCGCCGCCGCCACCGCCGCCTCCCAAAACCGAGGTGCTTCTCGAGGAAATCCGCGATCTGCTGGCGAAGCGCGCCTAAGACTTGAGCTTAGAGCTTCGATCGATCCGGCGTAGACAGTGAGCGCGCCAGGGAAAGGCGTTTGTTAAATTTTCATTCAATTACCAAAGGAACATCATGGCTACCATTCGCAAATTCGCACTCTTCTTGGTTGTAGCACCCGCTGTGGCCGCGTGGTCCGCTGACGCCCCACCGCCGCCGCAGGATGTTTGGATCGGCAAGGGGCAAGTAGGATTCTTGAGCTCGCACGGCAACAGTGATGCCGAATCCCTCAATGGCACCATCGATCTGCTGCGCTATGACGGCCCCTGGAAAAATGAGTTCAATGTCACGGGACTGTACGGCAAGAACTCAGGCATCGTATCGGCGGAGCGCTGGGAGACTCGCGGCCAATCCAACTACACCATCTCGGGCGATCTGTTTGCATTCGGCGGCCTGCGCTACGAACACGATTTGTTCGATGGATTTCAATATCAGGCCAGCGTGACTGCGGGTCTCGGCTACAAAGTCATCAATAAAGATGACACAAAATTGACGGTGCAAGGCGGTGTGGGCTACCGGCGCCTTCGGCCGGAAACCATCGACAAGGACGACAGCGGTGAGGTGATCTCGCGCACACCGCAGGACGCCACGGGAGAGGCCATCGCTACGGTCGGGGTGGACTTCACGCAAACCGTTACGAAGAACACGCTCTTCACCAATAAATTCCTGATGGAAGCGGGCTCGGACAATACCCTGCTGCATGATGAGCTTGCACTTACCGTGAAGATGTCGGATAAGTTGGCGCTGAGTGTCGGCTATGGAATTACTGATAACACCAAGCCACCGGCCCCGCTCAAGAAGCTCGATACGGTGACCAGCGTGAACCTGGTGTTCGGTTTTTAGTGAATAGCGAATCTTAGAGGAGGCTTCTATGGGCATGTTCGACGGCATATTGGGCGGCGTGGTCGGTGCCGAGATGGCCACGGTGGTCAATGGGCTCATTCAAAAGCATGGCGGGCTGCAGGGCATCATCGCCCAGTTGGAGCAGCAGGGATTGGGCGGCACGGTGCGCTCATGGGTGGGAACCGGCGCAAATCAATCGATTACGCCCGATCAAATCCACCAGGCCTTCGGCTCGGACACGGTGAAAGAACTGGCCGCCAAGGTCGGCTTGTCGCCCGACGTCTTGGCCGCGAAGCTGTCTCAAGTTCTGCCGCAGGCGATCGACAAGCTGACGCCCGCCGGCGCCGTACCAAAATCGTGAGTCGAGATCCAAAGATGAACAAAACATTGGCGATTCTGCTCATCGGCCTGATCGGCGCCGCCGCACATGCCGGCGATTCAGGCCGCACCTTTATTACACCTCCGGGCGCCGACCCGAAGACAGCGGCCCCCTTCAGCCTCGGCGTCATGGTCGACGGGACTTTCTACGTGGGCGGCCACCTTGGAGTCGATCCCGCCACCGGGAAAGTACCGGCTGAGGCTGAAGCCGAAGTCCGTTTGGTTATGGATTCGGTCAAGCAGTCTTTGGAACGCGCCGGACTGTCGATGTCAGATCTGGTCTCCGTCACGGTTTATTGCACGGACCTTGATCTCTACGACAAATTCAACGCCGTCTACCGCAGCTACTTCAAGGACAATTATCCGGCGCGGGCTTTTTTGGGTGTCGCCAAGCTGGTGCGCGGCGCGCATTTCGAAATCGCCGGCGTTGCCGTCAAACCTAAGCGTCGATGAGTTTTCGCAAGCGCTCGATCTGCTCGCCGAGCACGCGATCCGCGGCTTTCGATGCAGCGTCGAATCCATCCTTGGCGTAGCCGCCCAGTGTGTAGCTGACCGAGATGTCGGTCCCGTTGGCGCCGCTCTTGAGGGCCCACGTCATGGCACCGTCGACCCCCAGTCCTTGAAAAGGGCCGAGCGCGCCGCGCAAGCGCAGCGTCTTGCCGGGCGCGGCATACACCACGTGCAAGTGTTCCACTGAACCGCCGTCCGGCAGGTTTTCGCACCAGCATCCCCCGGCGTGCGCGTCCAACACCAGATTCACAGCGTTGCCCGAAAACGTGTGATCCGAACTCCACCACCGCGCCGGCTGCAGCAGCGCTGCATAAGCCTTGTCGGATGCGGCCGCCACATGCACGGTCTCTCTCACTTCGAACCCATTGGGTCCAACGCTGAACACCTCCGCCGACGCGCTCTGCGCGAGCAGCAGCGCGGCCGGCGCGAAGCTGCACAGCCAAACTCTATTGAACCTTGCCATTTGCTCTCCCCTATGCCGCCGCACATTTTCTGAAAGACTCGAGAATCGCCGTCCATCCTCCCGGCGCGTCCACCATGCCTCGCACCTGCGCCGCCCTGTCGCCCATGCGCTCCAGATTTCGATGTTCCAGTTCGACGCGGGTCACGCCGGCGCTCTCGGCGATGAATCGCACTTCCACTTCGGTGACAAGATCAGGATCGAATTGCCATGCGGCGCTGAGTTGCCATGCCAGCACCAGCCGCGTCGGCGGTTGCCACTCGATCACGTATCCCGTGTCGCCTCTGGAACCATCTTCAGCAACGGCGTACCAGCGGCCGCCAACCTGCGGTTCGACGACATACTGTTTCAACGGAGACTTGAGTGTCGAATGAGTTGCCGGCCACCACCGCGACATCTCGTGGGTGAACAAGTCAAAGGCGCGCTGTTGAGTCGCGGCGACCGTCACTTGCTTGCGCACCGGCGCAATCTTGATCATTTATTCGACCCCCCCTTTTTCTGCCTCGGCTTTGAATCCGGACAGCGCATCATCCCAAAATTGATCCAACCAAATTCGAATGGCCGCGAGGCCTTTCGGGTCGATGTAGTACACGCGGCGCGTGCCCTCGGCGCGATCGCCCACCAGCCCGGCTCTTTTGAGCACCGCCAGATGCTGGGACACGGCAGGACGGCTCACGGGCATGCCGGCGGCAAGCTTGCCGACCGATTTGGGACCGTGGCGCAGTTGCTCAAATACGCGCCGTCGCGTCGGGTCGGAGAGCGCCAGAAGCGCTGTTTGGTAAGCCATGACTAACCGTAAGCGAATACTTACGGAATGTCAATCACGTCGTGCGGGGCAGCGCCGTAAGCATTTTGTAGATTTTGAGCACCCGGGGAACGTAGGCCATGGTTTCGCTAAAGGGGGGAATCTGGCCGCCGTTGCGCTCGACCGCATCCTCGCCCGCGTTGTAGGCCGCCAACGCCAGGCGCACATCATGGCCAAAATGATCGATGAGAAACTTCAAGTACCGGGCGCCACCGTGGACATTCTGCCGCGCGTCATAGCGATTGGACACGCCATACCGGCTCGCCGTCGCCGGCATCAATTGCATGAGGCCGACGGCCCCGCGCTTGGAGACGGCGCGGGAATTGAAGCCCGATTCCACCACGATGACTGCCCGCAAAAGATTCGGTTCCAGAGCCGCTGAAACCGCGGCCTGTTCGATGATGGAGTCGTACTGCGTTGCCTTTGCAAGCAGCTGAAAGTCATAACGATCGCCGCTGGTTGTCCTGTCATGAGGCGACAGGACCAACAAGCGATAGCGGTTGTTGTCGGGCACGTCGGTGTAGTGACGCTGCCCTTGAGCATCCAGATAAGTGTAAATCTTCGGGTTTGCCGCAGCGCTCGCAGCGCCCAGCAAAATTGCGATGAAAAAGGTCAAACGCAGCATGACAATCCTTTGCCAAAGCCTATCTGGGGCGCCGCCCGTCCGATGGGACCTGCATCAAGAAAATGCTGCGCAGCGGGCAATTTACCGTGCAGGGTCCTCAATCAACGTGGATTTGCTTGGGCTTAAGCCTGTGCGACCGCGAAGCCGAACACATTTTGACAAGTGGCGGAACTATAGGATGGCTGTTTGGAAGCCTGGAATATGCCCGTGCCCGAAACCGCCGATTGGAAACAAAAATACCGCGATTCCTTGGTCGAAATGGAGGCAGAGGAAGTCCGCTGGCGTCATGTCGAGCAGGTGTTGCGCCGCCTGGTGGGCCGGCTATGCGCGGCCGGGATGGGTGTAAATCCCCAACTCGATGATGAACTGAAAGCGCTGGCCGCCGCCAACCGACGCAATGCGGATGCCGATGAACTCGCGCGCCTCGCCGAATCGCTGACCACGGCGGTGGTGGCCGTTGATGCGACTTGCCCGGTTCCCACGATCACATTCCCGGCGACGGACATTCAAACCCGTCTCGCCGTCAAACGCCTGCTCGAGTGCCTTTCGGCAGCCGATCCGGAAGAGCCCACCGCGGCGGCATTGGTTGCGGAGCTGGCGGCCCTAAAAAATGACTCCGCCCTTGCCAAGATCATCGGTCGCGCGGCGGATTTGGTGCGCGAGCGCAGCGATGCGCTGCTGCGCGAACGGCTGCAGACCGCGGCGATCCTCGAGGAGGTGACCAAACGCCTGGAAGAAATGGCCAGTTATTTATCGGACGCGAATCACGCCACCCGCACGCACTTCGAGGACACGCAAACCTACAACGAAACCGTCATGTCCCAGGTACGCGAGCTGAGCGACGAAGTCGGCAGCGCGACGGAACTCGGGCACCTGCAGTCCTTGGTGAATGCGCGCCTCGAGCGCGTGGCCGAACATGTCAGCAGCTTTCGCGCGCGCGAGGAATTTCGCCTGTTGGAGGTCAACAGCCGCGCTGAACGAATGCGCAAGCGCATCGCAGAATTGGAGCGGGAAACCGGCGACCTGCATTCGAGATTGGACAATGAAAAACAAGGCGCACGGATCGATCCTTTGACCGGCATCGCAAATCGCAAGTCATTCGAAGAGCGGATCGCGCAGGAAATCGCGCAATCGCCGGGCACCGGCGCGGCAGTGGTCATGCTGCTATGGGATCTCGACAACTTCAAAGCCATCAACGACAGCTACGGCCACCGCGCGGGAGACCGCGTCCTGCAAAGCGTGGCGGCCTGCTTCATGGCGGCCGTGCGCGGAAACGACTTCGTCGCGCGCATCGGCGGCGAAGAATTCGTGATGCTGTTGAGCGGCACAAAGATCGCCCAGGCCATGCTGATCGCCAATCAGGTGCGCTCGGCCGTCGAAGCCCTGCGCTTTCATTTTCGAGGTACCCCGGTCAGGGTCACCGTGTCGTGCGGACTCACCGAGTTGCAGCAGAACGATGCGTCAGAGGCAGCCTTCGACCGTGCCGACGCCGCCCTGTACCGCGCCAAGCAGACCGGCAAGAATTTGTGTGTGGCGGCCTAAAACGCGCGCCGGCCGCCTAGTTAACAGATATTTAACGCATTAATTGGAATTCCGGCACTGATTTTCCGCGCAGCGTCGATAGAATCAGTTCCTAGCCGACGTTTCTTCACCTTTCTTGATTCGATTGATTGCGATCTGGCAAGGGTGAGAATGTCCATTGATTAGTGCATCGCAGCATTCCGGGTAGCCATCACCGACCATGAGCAGCGTCCCAAAAACAGTACTCAGCGAAGCCGCCATTGGCGTTCCGGTAGGAACCGCCGGCGCGATCGCAACGTCGCGCACGGGCTCGCGGGTTCGCGCGTGGATGCTCACCGCGGTGCTGTTCCTGGTGCCGCTGGTTGCCTATTGGCCGGCCACGTTTCATGACTACGGCCTGCGCGACGACTATTCGAATCTGCGCGAAGCGCATGAGGAAGTCGGCAAGGTTTTGCAGTTCTGTGCCTCGCATGCCCGCCCCATCTACGGCTGGCTGCTGCAAGCCACGTATGGACAGACCAGTTCCGTGGAAAATCTGCAGTGGCTGCGCTTCGTGGCCGCGCTGCTCCTCGGCGCAATTTCATTGGTGAGCTTTCGCGGGTTGCGAGCCTTGGGCTGGTCGATCAACACCAGTCTATGTTTTGCAGTGCTGATCAGCCTCGTGCCCTCCGCGCAAGTCATTGCGGGCTGGGCGGTCGGCTGGCCGTATGCCGCCACCGCGTTGCTGGCCATTGCGGCATTCTTCACGGTCGAAGGCACGCTGACATTGGGGTTGCGGGGTGGTGTCGGGCGTGCCCTCACCCAAGGGACGGTGGCGCTGGGTCTCTTGGTGGTGAGCACGCTGATCTATCAGCCGAGCGCGTTGTTTTATCTGGTGCCGCTGGCCGGCGCCTTGATCGCGCAACGGCAACGCAGCCTGGTGCAGGCGGCGCGCTGGGTCGGGATCCATCTTGGATTTGTCGCAGGCTCGCTGGGACTGGCGTATTGCTCGATGTCGCTGCTGTACGGCGCACATATTTTCGTCAAGTCGGGCCGAATTGCCTTCGAATCACACTGGGGCGACAAAATTGGCTGGTTCCTGCAAGAGCCGCTGCCCAATGCCTTGAGCCTGTTCGTTTTGAATGACAACCATCACCGCGACCACGTCTTGTACTTCGGTTGCGCGGCGCTCGTCGGCGCTATTCTGCTGGCGGGTGCCTATGTCGAGTGGCGTCGGCATGGCCTGCAGCGCGGTCTCATCTGGCTGTCGGGGTTGCTTGGCCTGCCCGTGTTCGCTTTTGCCGTGAGCATGCTCGCCTCGGAGCGCTACGCCACATATCGCACCATCCTCGCGATGACCGGCGTCCTGCTGTGCTTCCTGGTCGCATCGATCAGCGCGCTCACGCAGAACTGGAGTGCAAACGCGCGCCGCATGACGGCAATGCTCGCAATCGCGACGGCGTTCATCACGGCACAGCATCATGTTTATGCGCTGATCGCCGTACCCCAGGGCCATGAATGGCAGCTGGTCGTGGCCGGCGCGAAACAGGTGCACTTGAATGGCGACCGGCCCCTGAACGGCGAGCGGCCGCGCATATTCGCGATTGCCTCCACGCCGTCGGATATTTCCACCGCGACGATTTACCACGATGAATTTGGATCGCTGTCGTCGAATTCCGAGTGGGTGCCGCGCGAAATGTTCAAGCAGGCGATGCATGACCTGCATCCCAACGTGCCCAATCTGGATTCGCGCTATGAGTTCGCCACCGGGCCGGTACTGCCCGCCGGTCAGCGCTACGACGTGATAATCGACCTGCATCGGCTGCGCGGGTTCTTCGTCAACAACTAAAACCGCCGCGGCCGCAGCCGGCCTCCATGGCATCCGCAGCCGTGTTAGCGTGGATCCATGATCAGCGATCCGCTGCTATGGGTTTTTGCGGCTCTCGGCGCCTTCATGGTCGGCGTTTCGAAGGCCGGCATCACCGGGCTCAGCATTCTCTCGATTGCACTGTTCAATCACGTCTTTCCGAGCAGCAAGCAGGCCAGCGGCTTGGTGCTGCCGCTGCTGATATTCGGCGATTTCGTCGCGGTCTTCTCCTATCGCAAACACACGCAGTGGCACTATCTGTGGCGCCTGTTTCCGTGGACGGCCGCCGGTGTGGTGCTGGGCTATTTCACGCTCGGCCGTATATCCGATCACTCGGCGCGCATCATGATTGGTTGGATCATCATCGCGTTGGCGGCCTTGAGCTTTTGGCGTCGCCGGACATCTTCGCCAAACGATGAGGCGCCGATATTTCATTGGTCGGTCGGCGCCACCATCGGCGTGACCGCAGGTTTCATCACCCTGGTTGCCAATGCTGCCGGTCCCTTAATGGCCGTCTATCTGGTGGCAATGCGTTTGCCCAAAATGGAATACGTCGGCACAGCGGCGGTGTTTTTCATGCTCCTGAACCTCTTCAAGGTGCCCTTCATGGTGGATCTGGGGCTGATCACCGTGCAAAGTTTCAGCTTCAATCTTGCGTTGGCGCCTGCGGTGCTGCTCGGCGCGCTGGCCGGGCGCTGGCTCCTAAAACGCGTCAATCAGAACCTGTTCGAGCAATTGGTGTTGCTATTGAGTGCGATTGGGGGAATTCTGTTGATCCTATAGCGGGATCACACCGGGGAGAATGCAAATGTATGGCGGCGGTATAGGCGGTTTGATTGTTTTGGTCGCCGACGTCTGGGCGATCGTGAACATATTTCAAAGCGGCGCGGACACCGGCAGCAAGGTGCTGTGGACGGTGATCGTGATCCTGCTGCCCGTGCTGGGCTTTATCCTATGGTTTTTCTTCGGCCCGAAAACCGCTAGAGCCTAGGAGACACGCTCCTAACGGCATGATCCGCGCGCGCGCCGGCTACGCGGCGCCGATCCGGCGCCAAAAGCATCGCGGCTTCATAGCAGCTGTCGCGCAAGGCCGCATCGCTGCTCGCAAGCATTCGATCCAATAGCCCCGGGGCGCTCGCGGCCGGAATCGCCGCGAGACTGCCGAGTTGCGCCACGGTCATTTCCAGCGCGTTCTGCAAAGCGTCGGCGGCGCTGGGCGTTGTGCCGGCGGTCAGCACATCTCGATCCAATAGCCGCAGATCATTGAGCAGCGCGGTCAATTGACGCTTCGAGCGGTCTATCGCCTCGAGACTGCGCGGACTGAGCGCACGCTTCAGCACGGCAACATCTTGCCGCGCACTGCTCAGCACGCGATCGAGACGATCAAGCCACTCTATCCAGAAAAGAGGATTGTGCATGCGACTTCCTTTGAGCTGCCGACCGAGGATGCCTGCGAGGCATTTATTATTTCAGGCAAAGACTACCCTGCCTGCAATCGGGTAGCTACCATTACATTCGCCGCGGTGCGGTTCACCTGCCAAGCTGCCTGTTTGCATATACAGGATTGCAATGCGCCCCAGAGATCATGACCGTCATAAACTTGGAACGGCCGGTTGGCTGCGCGCCTCAGTGCTCGGCGCCAACGACGGTATTGTTTCAACCTCCAGCCTGCTGTTGGGCCTCGCCGCCGCCAACGCATCCCATGCGACGCTGCTGTTGAGCGGCGCTGCGGGCTTGGTCGCGGGCGCCATGTCCATGGCGGCGGGTGAGTATGTCTCGGTGCACTCGCAGGCCGACACGGAAGCGGCGGCGCTGGCACAGGAGCGCGCAGAGCTCAAGGAAGATTTCGCCGGCGAGCGCCACGAACTGAAGGACATCTACATACGCCGCGGGGTCGATTCCGCACTGGCGGGCAAAGTTGCGGACCAACTGATGGCGCATGACGCCTTGGGCTCGCATGCACGCGACGAGTTGGGCATTTCGCCCAGCTCGAGCGCGCGGCCATTGCAGGCCGCCCTGGCTTCAGCCGGCAGCTTTTCCGTCGGCGCTGCGCTGCCGGTGGCAGTCGTGCTGATCGCTCCTGCGCAATACTTGATCGCGGCCATCGCCATCGCGGGCCTTGCCTGCCTGCTGTTCCTTGGCGGCTGGTCAGCACGGGTCGGCGGTGCCAATGTTCGCACCGGCGCGCTTCGGGTCGCTTTTTGGAGCGCACTGGCCATGGGGGTCACCACGGCTGTGGGCGCGGCGGTGGGCCGCCTGTGAACAGCGCGCTGCTGAGCGTGTCGCAGATGAATGAGGCCGATCGCCTGACGATGGCGGCCGGCACCCCCGGCGTGCTTCTCATGCAGCACGCGGGCGAAGCCGTGGCGCGCGAGATCGAACGCCGGTTTTTACCGCGGCCCGTGAGCATACTGTGCGGACCGGGCAACAACGGCGGCGATGGTTTCGTGGTGGCTGCCAAATTGGCGCAGTCCGGCTGGCCGGTGCGGGTCGCCCTGCTCGGCAGCATTGAAGCGCTTGGTGCCGATGCACAACACCATGCGCGCAGGTGGCAGGGGAATGTCGAGCCGCTCGCGTCCGGGATCATTGAAAATGCCGAGCTGGTCGTCGACGCATTATTTGGCTCGGGCTTGAGCCGGCACTTGACAGCGCACGTGGCAGGGTTGCTGGCCTATGCGTCGCGGCGCGGCGTTCCGATGATCGCGATCGACATACCGAGCGGCATTACGGGCGACAGCGGCGAGAACTGGGGCGCGGCGGCGGCGGTTTGCACGGTGACTTTCGAGCGCAAAAAGCCGGGGCATGTGTTGCTGCCGGGCCGGGACCTGTGCGGCGCCGTGGTGGTTGCCGAGATCGGCATACCGCCGGCCGTCCTGAATTCCCTGGGACAAGATACCTGGGAGAACACACCCGCGTTGTGGCGTGCCAAGCTGCCGCAACTGCAGGCCTCAGGGAACAAGTACAGCCGCGGCCATGCGCTGCTTTACGGCGGCTACCCGATGACGGGCGCCGCACGCCTGGCCGCGCGCGCTGCCGCGCGCAGCGGCGCCGGCCTGACCACGATTGCCGTTCCGGAACATGCATTTGCCGTCTACGCCTCGTCGCTCACGAGCATCCTCGCGCATCCGCTTAGCGGAGATCAGGACCTGTCCCGGCTGCTCGAGGAGCGGCGATATTCGGCCTTTTTGATTGGGCCCGGCGCCGGTGTAAACGATGCGACGCGCGCTCGAGCACTTGCCATGCTCGCAACGGGCAAGCCGGTCGTGCTCGACGCGGATGCCATCAGCGTATTCGCTTCGCGCCCGGACGATTTGTTTCAAAGCATTCGCGGACCGTGCGTGATCACCCCGCACGAGGGCGAATTCAGCCGCATTTTCGACGCCGCGGGCGACAAGCTCACACGCGCGCGCCGCGCGGCCCGGCGCAGCGGCGCCGTCGTTGTATTGAAGGGTGCCGACACCGTCATCGCGGCCCCGGACGGCCGCGCCGTCATCAACAGCAATGCGCCGTCGACGCTGGCGACGGCAGGTTCCGGCGACGTTCTCGGCGGCATCATCTTAGGGCTGCTCACCCAGGGTTTGGACGCGTTTCCGGCGGCTGCCGCGGCGGTCTGGATGCATGGCGATGCAGCCTCCGAATTTGGCGTAGGGCTACTCGCGGAGGACCTCCCCGATCTGCTGCCGTCGGTCTTGCGCCGCTTGCAACAACTTGCCCAAGCATGAGTACCTGGCTTCCGCCGATCAGCCTCCACTCGCTCGCCATCGTCGTGAGCGTTCTGGTCTACGTACTGACCGCGCGCGCCGAGCGCGAACGCGAACGCCGGCCGCCATCCATCGCCATCGCCTGGGTCTTGGGGATGATTGCCCTGCCGTATCTGGTGTTGCCCATGTACCTGCTGTTTGGGCGGCGCAAACTGCCGCGCAAGGTATTGCCGCGCTCGTCGGCGAGATGCAATGCAGGACACTGGGCGCAGGATCTCATCCAGAGTTTCGGATTGCCGCCCTGCTCGCGGGCTCGCATCAGCCTGCATCAGGACGGGGCCGAGTCAGCCGCGGCATTGTTCGCCACCATGTCGGGCGCGCAGTCGCGGCTGGACATCTGTACGTATATTTTGGGCGACGACGATTTTGGCCGCCAAGCCATGCAGCGCATGATGGAGCGCGCGCGCAGCGGCGTGGAGGTCCGCCTTCTGCTCGACGGTGTCGGCGCAATTCAGCTGCCGAAGGCATGCTTCAAAGCGCTCGAGCTCGGCGGCGTCGAGACCGCCACGTTCAGCCCCCTGTTCGCACGGCGAACCCAGGGTCCGCGCAACTTGCGCAATCATCGAAAGATGGTGATCGCAGACGGCAGCCGGTTGTGGGCGGGGGGCCGCAACCTTGCGGCCGAGTATTTCTCGGGCGCCGCAGGGGCGCCGCCATGGCGGGACTTGACGTTTGATCTACAGGGCCCCGTGGCGGCCGCGGCCGCCTCGCAGTTTGAAAGCGACTGGGTCGCTGCCGGCGGCAAGCCCACCTCGGCCGAGGTGGTGACTCTGAATCCGAGAAGCGTTGCTGCCTTGGTGCATGAGGCAGGCGGCGAGGCGCAGTTTTTGCCCAGCGGCCCGGATCAAAGCGAGGACACGGTGCATGCATTGCTGATCGATGCATGTTTTCAGGTCCGCGACCGCATGCTCGCGGTGACGCCCTACTTCGTGCCTGACGCCAGCCTGGAAACGGCCATGCGTCTGGCGGCGCGGCGCGGAGTGCGCATTGATCTTTGCATTCCGCGAAGTTCCAATCATAAATTGGCTGACTTCGCGCGCAACCGCGCGCTGCGATCCTTGAGCCTGGCGGGAGTCAACGTGCACCTGTTACCCGATATGTGCCACGCGAAGGCCGTGGTATTCGACGACGCGCTCGCCCTATCCGGTTCGGTGAATCTGGACTCGCGCAGCCTGTTGCTCAACTACGAATGCGCGGTCGTTTTCTACGGCCGCACCGAAATCGATTGGCTCGCAAAGTGGATCGAAGCGCTCATTCCCCACACAGTCGCCTTCGACGGCCGGCCGCCGAGTCTGGTGCGCGACCTTTGCGAAGGACTGTTGCTCACCGTGGCCTATCAACTGTGACGTAGGATTGGTCTGACAGACTTTATGACCCACGAGTTTTGCGCGTAGTATCCTGTTTTGGCAGTGCTGGGTGATCGGTGGAATTCAAGGATTATTACAAAGTGATGGGCGTTGCGCGCGATGCGACGGAAGCGCAGATCAAGCAAGCCTATCGCAAACTTGCGCGTAAATATCATCCGGACGTGAGCAAGGAGAAGGACGCCGAGGCGCGCTTCAAGGAGGTCGGCGAGGCTTACGAGGTGCTCAAGAGTCCCGAAAAACGCGCGGCCTACGATCAGCTCGGCCAGAACCATCGCCCCGGCGAAAATTTCAGGCCGCCTCCCGATTGGGACGCCGGCTTTGAATTCAGCGGTGCCGGTCCGGGAAATTCTTCGTACAGTGATTTTTTCGATTCACTTTTCGGCGCGCAGCCGCGATCCGGCCGCCGCGCGGATTTTCATTCCGGAAACGGCGAAGATCATCACGCCAAGGTGCTGCTCGATTTGGAAGCCTCGCTGAATGGCGGCGCGCGTACGTTTACCTTGCGCATGCCCGAGCTCGACGATTCCGGCCGGCTCGTGTCGAAAGAGCGCACCCTGAGTGTGCAGGTCCCCAAGGGGATTGTTTCAGGGCAGCAGATCCGCCTCGCGGGTCAGGGAGCCCGCGCACCCGGCGACGGCAAACCCGGCGATCTATACATCGAGGTAGACTTTCAACCCCATCCTTTGTATCGAATCGATGGGCGGGACCTGTTTTTGGAATTGCCGGTCGCGCCCTGGGAGGCCGCTCTCGGCGCGACCGTGAAGACGCCCACGCCCAACGGGGTGGTCGATTTGAAAATCCCTGCCGCATCGCATGCCGGAAGCAAATTGCGCTTGAGGGGCCGCGGAATTCCCGCCAGCCCCGCCGGCGACTTCTACGTGATTCTGCAGATCGCCCTGCCGGCGGCCAACGACGACAAGGCCAAGGCCGCGTATTCGGCCATGGCCGCGTCACTTCCGTTCAATCCTCGCGCCAGTTTAGGAGTCTAAAATGTCCCCATCGGATGATCGGGTCTTGTCAGGCAGCCTATTCGACGAATCCGCGAGGCTCAGCATCGGAGACTTGAGCCGCATGTGCGCCGTCGATGAACGGCATATCGTGGAATTTGTCGAGGAAGGCGTTCTGCACGTCGTCGACGTCCGCACCGAGTGGCGCTTCTCGGGCGATGCGCTGCGCCGTGCACGGCTTGCGCTGCGCCTGGAGAGAGATCTGGAACTGAATCTGGCGGGCGTCGCGCTCGCCGTCGAATTGCTCGAAGAAATTTCGCAACTGCGCCGCGAGCTCAACGCGAGAGGTTAAATGAACAAACCTGAATCCGATGCCTTCGTATTTTTCGGCGCCACCGGCGATCTGGCGTACAAGAAGATCTTTCCCGCGCTGTATGCCATGGTGCGCCGCGGCGGCTTTCACATTCCCATCATCGGCATGGCGCGCGCCGGCTGGAGCCTGGACAAGCTCAAGGATCGTGCGCGCGACAGCGTACAGCAGAGCGGCGATTTCGACGCCGCGAGCTTTGACAAGCTTGCGGCGCTGCTGCGCTACGTCGATGGCGACTACGCGGATCCGCAGACTTTCACCAAGCTCAAGAGCGCGATCGGTCTTGCAAAGAGACCGATTCACTACCTCGCCATTCCGCCGAGCATGTTCGCCAGCGTGATCCAGGGACTGCAGCAGTGCGGCTGCGCCGACAACGCCCGGGTGATCGTGGAGAAGCCTTTCGGCCGCGACCTGGCCAGCGCGCAGGCACTCGACCGGACCCTGCATGAAGTCTTCGAAGAATCCTCGATCTTCCGCATCGACCACTACCTAGGCAAGGAGGCGGTGCAAAATATTCTGTACTTCCGCTTCGCCAATACGTTTCTCGAACCGATATGGAATCGGGAATACATCCGCGACGTGCAAATCACAATGGCAGAAAACTTCGGCGTCCAGGGCCGCGGGGCCTTTTACGAAGAAGTGGGCACGATCCGCGATGTGGTGCAAAACCATTTGCTGCAGGTGGTGACGCTGCTGGCGATGGACGCGCCGGCCGGCCACGACCCGGAGACCATGCAGGCGGAAAAGCTGCGCATCTTCCGTGCCATGCAGCCGCTCGATCCGAAGGAAGTCGTGCGCGGACAATTTCGCGGCTATCGGGACGAAAACGGCGTGGCCAAGGATTCGCAGGTCGAGACTTTCGCCGCACTGCGTCTGCATATCGATACCTGGCGCTGGGCGGACGTGCCCTTCTTCATCCGTGCCGGCAAGAACCTTCCCGTCACGGCCACAGAAGTAAGGGTGACGCTCAAGCGGCCGCCGCTGGCGATCTTCGACCCCAGCGACACCATGCCTTCGAACTATTTCCGTCTGCGCTTGAGTCCCGAGGTTGTCATTGGCGAGGGCGCATTGGCGAAACTCAACGGCGAAGACATGCGCGGCGAACCGGTCGAGTTGATCGCGCGCCACAACACGCAAGCCGACAAATCCCCCTACGAGCGCCTGCTGGGAGATGCCGTGCGCGGCGATACGTCATTGTTCACCCAAGATGACTGCGTGGAAGCGGCCTGGCGGGTGGTCGACCCGGTCTTGTCCGGCGGCCTGCCGGTGGCCGAATACGAAGCGGGCACCTGGGGCCCCGCCGCGGCGAATAAGATCATCGACGGCGCAGAGACATGGCATGACCCTCAGATCGAGAAATCCTCGCCGTGCTGAACGACGACGCGACGGTATTTTTGCTGGACGTGGACAACACGCTGCTGGACAACGACCGTTTCACGGCAGATCTCGGCGACCGGCTGGAGAGCTCGTTCGGCGCGGATGAGCGGGCTCGTTACTGGGACATTTTTGCACAGCGGCGCGCATCGCTCGGGCTCGCCGATTACCTCGGCAGCTTGCAGGAATTTCGTGCCGGCCTCGATGACGATCCGAAACTTCTCGACATGTCGCAGTTTCTGCTGGAGTACCCGTTCGCCGGCCGCCTGTTTCCGAACGCCCTGGAGGCGATCGCGCATCTGCGCAAACTCGGAATGCCGGTGGTGCTGTCGGATGGCGATATCGTCTTTCAGCCGCGGAAAGTCAAGCGCTCCGGTATCTGGGATGCCGTCGAGGGGCGCGTCATGATTTACGTGCACAAGGAAAAAGTGCTCGATCACATGCAGCGGCGCTATCCCGCGAAGCACTATGTTATGGTCGATGACAAGGCCAATCTCCTGGCAGCGATGAAGCGGGTGTTGGGCACGCGGCTGACGACTGTTTTCGTGCGCCAAGGGCACTATGCCGTATCGCCTGAGTCTAAATCGGCGGCTCCTGCGCCGGATCTGGTCATCGAGCGCATCGGAGATCTTCTCAATCACAACCCGACCGACTTTGAGGTGCGACCATGAGTATGACGAAAAACCTGCATGATTTGGGTCAAAGCCTCTGGCTCGACAATATCACGCGGGAGATTCTCGACGACGGCACGCTGCAGCGCTACATCGAGCAATTCTCCGTCACCGGACTGACGTCGAATCCGACGATCTTCGATGAAGCCATCGGCAAGACCGCCGCCTACGACAAGGGAATTCGCCAGAAAGCCGCAGCCGGCATGTCCGGGGAAGGTCTGTTCATCGAATTGGCTCTCGAGGACCTGCGCCGCGCCGCGGATCTGTTCAGACCCGAATTCGACCGGACCAAAGGGATCGACGGCTGGGTGTCGATGGAGGTATCCCCGCTGCTCGCGAACGATACCCAGGGGACCATCGACGCGGCCTTGCGCATTCACAAGCAGGCCAACCGCCCCAACTTGTACGTCAAGATCCCGGGCACCCCTGCCGGCGTGCCGGCGATCGAGGCTGCCATCTTCGCCGGCGTACCCATCAATGTGACGCTGCTGTTCTCGCGCGAACAATATCTGAAGGTCGCCGATGCCTATATGCGCGCGCTGGAGCGCCGGATCGCCGCGGGTCTCGATCCGAAGGTCAATTCGGTTGCCTCCGTGTTCGTCAGCCGCTGGGATCGCGCGGTGGCGGACAAGGTGCCCCAAGAATTGAGCAACCGGTTAGGGATAGCCATCATGCAGCGCACCTACCGGGCGCACTGCGAGTTGATCGGCGGCAAACGTTGGAAGGACTTGGAAGCCAGGGGTGCGCGCAAACAGCGCATGCTGTGGGCCAGCACCGGAACCAAGGATCCCAAGGCCCCGCCCGGTCTGTATGTCGAAGCGTTGGCTGCCCCGGATACCGTCGATACCATGCCGGAAAAGACGTTGCTCGCGTTTGGGCAAGGCGGCAAGCTCCGCGGCGTCATGGACAAGGATGGCGGCGACGCGGAGGCGGTGCTGGCGCGTTTTGCCGCGGCCGGCATCGATGTCGACGCCCTCGCCGCTCAGTTGCAGGTGGAGGGCGCGGCGTCGTTCGTCAAATCATGGACTGAACTCATGCAGCGCATCCAGGACAAGAGCGCTGCGTTGGCCACCACTTGAGTGAGCGTCTGAATCCGCTCGCCGGCAAGCCGGCTCCCGCGGCGTCGCTGGTGAATGTGCCGCGGCTGGTGACGGCCTACTATAGCGAGCAGCCGGATCCCGCGATCCCTGCTCAACGGGTCGCCTTCGGCACATCGGGGCATCGCGGATCTTCCTTCGACGTGGGCTTCAATGAAGCGCATGTGCTCGCCATCAGCCAGGCCATTTGCGAATACCGCAAGCAGCAGGGCATCGACGGGCCCTTGTTCATGGGTTTCGATACACATGCCCTGTCGGCGCCGGCATTTGCCAGCGCACTGGAAGTGCTGGCCGCGAACGGCGTCGAGGTCATGATCGCAGCCGATGACGAATACACGCCGACCCCTGCCGTTTCGCATGCCATTCTCGTTTACAACCGCGGCCGCGGCACCGGCCTGGCCGACGGCATCGTCATCACGCCCTCGCACAATCCGCCCAATGACGGGGGTTTCAAGTACAACCCGACGAATGGCGGTCCGGCGGATTCGGACATCACCAAGTGGATCGAGAATCGTGCAAACGACCTGCTGCGAAGCGCCGCCGACATCAAGCGAATGCCGTTCAGCGCAGCGCGGCGTGCCGCCACCACTCACTCGCACGACTACCTGTCGAACTACGTACAAGATCTCGGCGCCATCCTCGACATGACCGTCATCCGAGATTCCAAGATCCGCATGGGCGTGGACCCGCTGGGGGGCGCCGGCGTGCATTATTGGCCGCGCATCGCGGAGCGTTATGGGCTCGATCTCAGCGTGGTGAACGACGCGGTGGACCCGACATTTCGATTCATGACGCTCGATTGGGATGGGAAAATCCGCATGGATCCTTCCTCCTCGTATGCCATGCAGCGGCTCATCCATCTCAAAGATCGCTACGACATCGCCTTTGCCTGCGACACCGACCATGATCGGCATGGCGTCGTCACCCGCAGCAGCGGCTTGATGCGGCCCAACCATTATTTGTCCACGATGATCGATTACCTGTTCAGCCATCGCAGCGGCTGGCGCGCGGACGCGGCCATCGGCAAGACGGTGGTGAGCAGCGCGATGATCGATCGGGTCGGCGCCAAGCTCAAGCGCCGCGTCTACGAGGCGCCCGTGGGCTTCAAATGGTTTGTCTCCGGCCTGGTCGACGGATCGCTGGGTTTTGGCGGCGAGGAAAGCGCGGGCGCATCCTTCAGCCGGATCGACGGCCGTGCGTGGACGACCGACAAGGACGGCATCGTGCCGGCGCTGTTGGCCGCGGAAATCACGGCACGCACCGGCCGCGATCCCGGTGAACATTATCGCGCGCTCGAGCAGCAGCTCGGCACCTCGTTTGCCGACCGCATCGATGCGCCGGCCACGCCTGCGCAAAAGGCGAAGCTCGGCAAGCTTGATCGGCAGCAAATTCGCATTTCGGAACTGGCCGGAGACCCGATCGAACAGATCTTGACGCAGGCGCCGGGCAACAATGCGCCCATCGGCGGCGTAAAAGTCACCTCTCGCGGCGGGTGGTTCGCGGCACGCCCCTCGGGGACCGAGAACATTTACAAGATCTATGCGGAGAGCTTTCATGACGATGCGCATCTGCACCGGCTGATCGCCGAAGCGCAGACGGTCGTCGATGCGGCACTCGCGGGCGCCTAGCGGCACTTGGCAGAGTCCGACGACATTGCGCTGACGCCCACCGCCAAGCGCCTGCTGCCGTGGCTGGTCGCCGTCGGGTTCTTCATGGAATCCTTGGATACGACCATTCTCAACACGGCCGTACCCGCGATCGCTCAAGCGCTGGACGTGCCGCCCCTGAGCATGAAGGCGGTGCTGGCGAGCTACACCTTGAGTTTGGCCGTGTTCATTCCAATCAGCGGCTGGATGGCGAATCGCTTCGGCACACGGCGCGTGTTTGCCTCGGCAATCGGCATCTTCACGCTCGGCTCGTTGCTCTGCGGCCTATCCCACGACATTCACCTGCTGGTGGCCTGCAGAATCCTGCAAGGCGCCGGCGGCGCAATGATGCTGCCCGTGGGCCGCATCACCATGGTGCGCACCTTCGCGAAATCGGAGCTCATCAACGCCATGAGTTTCGTCGCCATTCCCGGGCTCGTGGGACCGATGCTCGGGCCGGTGATCGGCGGCGCGATCATCGCTTACTTCCCGTGGAACGTCATATTCTTCGTCAACATACCCATCGGCCTCTGCGGCCTTTACATGGTTTATCGGCATCTGCCGAATTACCGCGAAAAGCGCAATTACCGGATGGACATCATCGGGCTGGTGCTGTTCGGTTCGGGCGTCGCTCTGCTGTCCTATGTGCTCGAGGTGTTCGGCGAAACCACTTTGAGCGGCCGGGAGATGCTGGGACTATTGGGCATTTCAGCGGCCCTGCTTGCGGCGTATGGTTTGCATACCAAGCGCACACCGCACCCGCTGCTGCGCCTCAAGCTGCTGCGGGTGCGGACCTTCCGCGTTGCCGTCAGCGGTAACTTGTTCACCCGCTTAGGCATTGGCGGCATCCCCTTCCTGCTGCCGCTGCTGTACCAGGTCGGCCTGGGGTTCTCGCCGATTCAATCGGGACTTCTCATCATGCCGCAGGCCTTCGCCGCAATGAGCCTGAAATTGACCATGCCGCTCATCTTGAAGCGCTTCGGCTATCGAAGCGTGCTGATCAGCAATACCATCATGCTCGGCGTGATGATCATGCTGTTCGCAACGATCAATCTCGGCACTCCCGTGTGGCTCATCGTCGTGATGGCGTTCATATACGGATTTCTAACTTCGTTGCAGTACACCAGCATGAACACCCTGGCCTACGCGGACGTGGGCGAGCATGATGCAAGCGGCGCCAGCACCATCGCCAGCACGGTGCAGCAACTGGCGGTCAGCTTCGGCATCGCGACCGCCTCGCTCGCCGTTGCGCTGTTCATCCCGGATCACATGCACGCCACGCCGCCGCAGTTGCTGCGCGGAATCCACCTCGCCTTCTTGAGTGTCGCCGTGCTGACCATCGTCTCCACGGTGGTCTTCGCGCGCCTGCGCGCGCAGGACGGCGCCGCGGTCAGCCAGCACAAAGTCCCGCTGCCGATATAAACCGCGGCCGACAGCTCATTGCGATTTCTCGTGGCCGGCGGCACGAAGAATCAATTCCGCGATTTCCTTCGGGTGAGACACCAGTGACACGTGACTCGATTTAAGTTCGATCGTTGTCGCTTTCATGCGCTTGGCCAGAAATCGCTCCAGTCCCGGATCGATGGTGCGGTCTTCGGTCGAAATCTGGTACCACGTAGGTTTCACTCTCCACGCAGCAACCGTGGTCTTGGTGTTCGGCAGCGCATCGGCTCCCCGCCCCTGAACCGTATACAGCACGCGCGCGCGGGACGGTTCGATATCACCGGCGAAGTCTCTGAGGAAGGCCTCCTCAGTCAGCCAAAAAAAACCATCCTTCTTGATCACTCCTGCGCTTGCGGGCGGCTTTGGGAATGTCGCTGCCAGTGCACCAAAGTCCTCGCCCGCGTCCGGCGCGCGCGCCGCCACGTAAACCAAAGCCGAAACTTTGGGGTCGCCGCCGGCTTCACTAATAATCGTTCCCGCAAAGGAGTGGCCAACCAAAACAGTCGGCCCATCCTGGGACGCCAGGGCCCGTCGCGTCGCGGCCACGTCATCCGCCAAAGAGGTCAACGGATTCTGGACTGCAGTTACATTTAAGCCCGCGCGCTGCAGATAGGGAATTACATCGATCCATGACGATCCGTCTGCATATAAACCATGCACGAGCACGACATTCTTGGCGACGGGGACATCGCCCGCCTCAACCCGACCAGGTATGGCTGACGCGATCGCGATCACGCTTAACAGTCCACTGAACAATTGACGACTAATCATGGGTACCCCTCTCTGGTGGCCGAATGCGCAGCATCGTACCCATCGGCAAATCGTTCGCCTATAGCGTGTTTGCGCTACACCGAAGCCCGCGTTCCGACCGTCAATACCTGCCATCGATGCGCAGCACGAATCCGCGCGGTTCGCCGTACCAGTTGCCGCTCGTGGGAATTCCGATGGTTTGGTAATAGATCCGGTCAAAAACATTGTTCACGCTCAACGCCGCGCGCCAGTGAGCATCGATCTGATAACCGGCGCGGAGATTCATTACAGCGAGGGAGCCTTGCACTTCCCTGACCGATTGCTGAGGCCCCAAGCAGCTTCCCACTGAGTCCAGTTGCGCGCAGATTAGGCCGTCGGCAAAGTTGCTGCTCTGGGCTTGGAAACTGCCTCCGATTGTCCAACGCTCCAACTCCCCGGGCAATTGCCTGCTGCTCCAGAGTTTCACGACGTGCCGTGGCGTCGCGCTGGACAGATCGCCGCCGTCGATATCATGATTGATGTTGAACGTATAGCCTGCGCCGATCAGCCATCCCGGCGCCAATGCGCCATTGAGTTCTGCATCGACCCCCCTGCTTTTGTTGGTGCCATAGGGTAAAAAGCAGCATAGTGGAAATTGCTGCTGATCAGCGATCGATGCGCCGGGATCGCGTGCGGCAAGCCCGCGCTGTTCAATGTCATAGAGCACGACAATTCCATTGAGCGCGCCATTGCGCCACGAGCCCTTGATCCCCAGTTCCCGGTCGATACCGTCGGCCGGCGGCAAAAGTGCGCCGCCGATTTTCCTGGCGCTGCCATTGGTCTGGTAAACATCGGCATAGCTGGCATACAGAGAAGAGTGTGCCGTCAAATCGTAGGTGACGCCGACAAACGGCGTTACCTTATCCTTGTCCTTGCTCTCTTCGGTGAGGCTCGAGGCGAAACCGGCAGTACTGGCGGACACGGTGTTTGACAATCGATTCGAGTTCAGACGCGCACCGCCCACCACGGACAGAGCACCGGTCAAATACACCCGTGCAGAGGCAAATTCCCCGCTCTGATTGGTCGTGGCCTGCGACCGAAAGAGCACGGACGTCGGCACCGGCGGCTCTAGGTAAGCCGCGGGATTGTAAGTAAACACGTTGTTGACTGCAGGCCCAAACGCAAACGCCGCTTGGAGGGGCGCATTTCCCTTGAAATGGGTGTAGTCGCCGCCGACGGCCACATCGAGTCTCCGGCCGAACAGTTCAAAGCTACCCGTGAGGGTACCGTCGAAGACGAATTGATCCTGGGTGTTGGGGCTGGGGCTGAAGAAGGCGAAGGGAAGTGCCGGCAGGCCCTTCGTGATCGGATCGATGGGAGAACCAAAAGCGCCGTAGCCATAGCGGGCTGCAGTGTCCAACGATGTGGCGTTTACCTTAAGCTTCCACTCACCGCCGAATGCCTGCTGCAGCTGCGCGTAATACTCGCGAGTCCGCGTGTAGTAACGCGACCAATTAAAGGCAAGCGCCGTGCTGCGCGGTAAATGCGCGTCGCTGCCATCGGCATAGAAGGGCAACCCAACGACAAACGGCACGGCATTTTCCCATTGATAGCTGCCGCCCACCGTCAACAATGTTCGGGCCGTTAGATCGTATTCGAGCACACCAAAGACTTTTTTTCGCTCGAGGCTCGCAGGCCGGAAGAAGTAATCCTTGTCCGCGAAAACGGCGTCGAGCCGCGCGCGCAACGCCCCCTCGAACCCAAGCGGCCCCGTGACATCCGCTTCGGCACGGTAGTTGTTCCAGGATCCCGCATAGGCACTGAACATGGCTTCGCTGGAGGCCAGCGGACGCTTGCGAAGTAGATTCACGCTGCCGCCCGGATTTCCAATACCGCCAAACAGCGCGTCAGAACCGCGCAGCACTTCGACGTGATCGTATTCGCCTAAATCGGGTGTCCCAAAAATCGGCATATTGCTGAAGGAATTCAAGGCCGCCCCGCCGTCGAGGTGGAATGTAGTAATGGTAAATCCCCGCGACACAAAGCTGCTGCTCAGCGAGTTATTCCTGACAACCGTGATGCCCACCGCATGGTTGAGCACATCCGCAAGATCCGTATCGTTTTGCTGGCGTATTTGTTCCTGGGAAACGAGCGAGACCGTCTGGGGAATCTCGCGCAGCGGCGTCTCGGTACGCGTGGCGACCAATCCCTCGGCGGTGCTGTTTACCACGATTTCGTCCAAAGCAGCCAGACTCTCGAAAGCCGTCTTTCCATCCGGGTGGTGGCGCGGATCGGCGCGAGCTCTCGCCGATCCGCCTTTCTTGGCAGAAGCATCCGGTTGATTCTGAGAACCGCCGGTACCGAGCGCGAGTATTTCGATGGTCCTAGAGTTGATGACTCGAAAAGTCAATCGTGAATTCGCGAGCAGGACCTCCAGAGCCGCGCTGAGTGTGAATTGACCCTCGAGTGCCGGCGCCCGAAGGCCTTCGGTGATCTTGGAAAAAAAGATGACCTGTACGCCGCTTTGCTTGGCCAAGATTTGCAAAGCTGTGCCAAGCGGCTGGCTGTCAATTTTGAATTCGTATTTTGCGGGTTCGGTACGCTCGGCCGCGCAGATCAATCCGGGCGCCCAGCCGGCTGCAACAAGGAGACTCCACAATATCGTAGCGGGTGCCTTGAGTTTCACGATGCGCGGCTACCCTGAGTACATACCACTCGATGCTGGCCAGAGAGTTGCCCGGCGCCCGGCAGCTATGGCAGGGCATATCTCGATGGTCTTCGGATTGATCACTCGAAAAATCAAATGTGAACCGAAGAGAAGCATTTCCAGCGCGTCGGCAATGCTGTAAGAACCGTTCAGCGCGGGCGCTTGAAGTCCCTCCGTCAATCGAGAGAGAAAGATGATCTGTGCCCCGCTCTGCTTTGCAAACTGCTGTAGCGCGGTCCCCAGTGGTTGACTGTCGATTTTGAAATGGTATCTGACAGGCTCGCTGCTCGGAGCTGCCGTCAGGCGCGTGATCCAGCCGATGGCAACGATGCAAAGACACAGTAAGACGCTACGGCGCACCCGATATCGGCGGGTGCATCAGCGGCACGGTAAATTGAAACACGCTTCCCGGAGACTTCTTGCGGGTTGCGCGCAGGACTCCGCCATGAGCCTCCACGATGGAGCGGCTGATCGACAGGCCAACACCGGTGCCCTCGCGCTTGGTGCTGAAAAAAGGCTCGAACATATGCTCCGCCACCGCGGCATCAAATCCGCTGCCGGAGTCTTCGACGGCGACCTCGGCCAATTTTCCCTGGATCGTCGTGCTCACCCGCACCAACAGCGGCCGCACGACCGAGTCGCCCATGGACTCAATGGCATTCTTGATGAGATTGATCAAGACTTGTTGCAATTGGATCCGATTCCCCCAGATGCAGCCAAGCTGTTTGCACAAGTCGATCTGAAGTATGACATCGTACCGGCTCAACTCGTTACGCATCAGGTCAAGAACGTCCCGGATGACCTCGTTGAGATCGAGCTCCGACATCGCCGGCGCAGGAGTCTTAAGCACGGCGCGTATGCTGCTGAGCACGACACTCGCGCGGTATCCGTCCCTGATGATGCGTTTCGCCGCCCTTCGCACCCGTGCCAAATCCGGCTGATCCGTTTCAAGCCAGCTCAAACAGGCATCGGCATTCGCCACGATGGCAGCCAAAGGCTGGTTAACTTCATGGGCTACCGATGCGATCAGCTCCCTCATCGTCATGGCGCGCAGCGCCTGAGACGCCGTGGCTTGCGAATCGCGCAGCGAGCCGGTCGGCACCTCCAAGGAACCCCGTGCGTCGGCCAGCCATGCCGGTGGATTTCTCATGTTCTCTAGTGCGATTTGGTGTGCGGCAGCGGTACCGCTAGTTTGCCCGCCATCCGAACCAACTGAGCGAGCGATTCGGCCTCCATCTTGCGCATGACGCGGCTGCGGTGGATCTGTAGCGTGGTTTCGCTGATGCCGAGCTTGGCAGCCGCCTGTTTGTTGAGGAGGCCGCCGACAACCAGCGGCAGGACCTCCCGCTCACGCGGCGTGAGGCAGGAGTGGCAATGCTCCAGCCGCAAGCGCTCCGCTCTCTCCGCACGCACGTGACAGTCCTGCGCGATCGCGGTCTCGATCGCGGCCAATAAGTCCGCTTGACGGCAGGGCTTGGTCAAAAAATCAATGGCGCCCGCCTTGATCGCGCGCACGGAGGTCGGTATATCGCTTGCGCCGGTGAGAAAAATGATGGGTGGGTGATCCCCCGCGCTCAGTTGCCGCTGCAGGTCGATGCCGCTAGCGTCTGGAAGCAAAACATCCAGAATCAGGCACGAGGGCAGATCGGGCTTCGGCACGCGAAAATAGTCGCCGGCCGACGCGCAGGTCACTACGCCCATGCCCGCCGATGTCAACATGTCATCCAATGCCTCGCGGATCCCCGCGTCATCATCCACGACATAGACCGTGGGTTTCATTGCGGCGCACGCGGCATGTCCGGACGGGCCGTCGAACTTCGCAGCAATACAATGTGAGCGCCGTTCGCACCCTCTCGAATCTCCACGCCGGGGATGCTCGACAAAAATGCCACAAAAGATGCCGGATCCTTGGCCTCGAAAACACCGGTCACTTCTTGACGCTTGAGTTCTGCGCTGCCAATGTCAATTCGATCCTTGTTGTAGCGATTGAATTCCTCGGCAACTTCGCTCAAGGGTCGATGTTCGAATATCAACTGTCGCTGAGTCCAGGCCACGGATGCCGCGACGCTGACGCCGCGCTGCGGGGCGCCGACGCCCGCTGAGGTAACGACGACGCGATCGTTGGCTCTCAGAATCAAAGCCTCGCCTGTGTCGCCGGCTCCGTGACCCGCTTGCGTGGGGGCACTCTCGCTCGTCGCTGCCGGGTCGACGGCCACTTCACCCTCCACGACGGTCACGGTCGCGCCGTTCGAGCGTATATCGACATTGAACTGCGTGCCGACATCCTTAAGCAGCGCATTACCGGCGCGCACCATGAAGGGCCGCGCCGCGTCGTGCGCCACCTCGAACAGCGCTTCCCCGCGCAACAGGCGCACCTCCCGCCGGCTCTTTTGCAAATTGACTTCGATAGCGGAGGCCGTATTGATCGTCACCCGCGAGCCATCCGCCAAAAGCACGGAGCGTTGTTCGCCCAGCGCCGTACTAAACTGTTGCGGCCGCTCCAGCATGAACAGACCGAGGCCAACACCCATGAGCAGAACCGCGGCGGCGGCCCACGCAAAGCGGCTCTGAACATGCCGAGCGTCGCCGCGACCGACAGACGCCGCGACCTGGTTCGTCGAAAATGGCAGCACGGTGTCAGGCGAGGCCTTCGCCTCGCGAATCAGCACCTCGGCCGCGGTGCTCGGCCAAATCAACCGCGGTGACTTGATGGCTTTGGCAAGACGCGCCGTTTGTAGGTACGCTGCAACGCGCTCCGGGGATCGTGCCACCCATTCGCCGAATTCGCGGTGATCGGAATTCGAGGCGCTGTCACTGTGGAGCAGTTCCCACCAATGAGAAGCCTGCTCGAGAATCGATGTTGTAGCTTCCATATCGCTCGCCACTTCAATCCTCCAGCGCCATGCGCAATCGTTCATAGCCGCGCGCCACATAGCGCCTGACCTGTCTCAAGGTGATGTCGAGTTCCTGTGCGATGTCTTTGCAGGAGCGCTCATCGCGCAACCGCAGCAGCAGTACGGCGCGCATGGTGGGCGATACGGCGGCCAACGCACGGTTCAGGCGCTCCTGTGAAATGCTTGCCTCGAGTTCGAATTCCGGCGGGCAATCGTCGATCAGCAGATCGTCATCCATTTCCACCAAAGATTCGGGCCGAAGCTCATGATCGCGCCACTCGATGAGCACGTGACTGGCGACGCGCAGCAGGTAGGCCTGCGGATTGCGCACTTCGCCCAAGTCTCGTGCACGCAACAATCGCAAATAGGTCTCCTGCGCCAAGTCCTCGACATCCACAGTCGAGCGCACGCGTCGCCCCAGGAAGCGTAGAAGGCTGCGATTCCAGCGCTGCTGCCACCCTGCGAGCGTCGGACTATTCGGCATGCGGCAAGCGTCCCCGTGCATAGAATGGATTCCCTGCTACTGTAGAGCGAAAAGCAGGGCTGTCGGACCCCCATCCATGGAAAAGTATTTTTTCAGCGTTCCAGAGGCGCCGCAACCAATTGATTGTGCGAATAAATAGTGCATCAGGCCAGCGAGGCCCGACCCGGATCACACCTGGAAATGGAATGCGCGGGTAAGGCCTAAGCCGCCCCGATTGCTCGCGCGCGGCGCCACGATGCCGGCCTCTCACCGGTGAATTGCAGAAAGAGCCGCGACAGGTGGGCCTGATCCGCGAATCCACACTCAATCGCGATTTGCGCGAGCGGAGTATTGGTTTTCAACATCAGGCCTTGTGCGCGTTCCACCCGCCGACGCAGCAGAAATACGTGCGGCGAGTAACCAAACGTGCACTTGAACGCCCGAGCGAAGTGCCAAACACTTAAGTTGGTCAACTGAGCCAGCGCCTCACACGATAGCGGTGCATCCAAATTCGCTTCGATATGCGTTGTTAAAGTGCGCACCTGCCATGGCGCCAGACCCCCGCGATATACCGGTCGCTTATCTGCCTTTGCCATGCAAGACCGCAGTGTCGCGCTAGTCTCGTCGAAGATCGGTCGTTCCGTCATCTGTACCCGCTCCCAATTCAAGAGTCACGGATCTTACGACTTGTCCTGTCGCCCGCAAGTCACACTCTTACGTGATAGCCACATTCTGTGGCGACCTGCGACCGCGCCGCGCTGCGACTGACCGGAGGCAACCGAATAGCGGAAAGACGTGATGTGAAGCACGACCGCAATCCAATATCGTGTCAACGAGATCTACCTCATCATCACTCGCGTGCATGACCCATGAACAGCACACAACTCCATGAAAACTTAAAGGACCTGCATGCGTATGCCAATGACACGGATGTGATGTTCGGCGTTCAAGCGCACGACCGAAGAGCACTCGAAAAGCTGTACCTGACTTATTACGGTCCTCTTGCGCGGTTCTTATCCCGGGTCGTCGCACAGACTGGCGCGGTGGATGAAATCATCAACGATTCGTTTGTCACTATTTGGAAGTCTGCCGGAGAGTTTCGAGGCGAATCACGCGCAGCCGCGTGGATTTTCGGAATTGCGTACCGAACGGCGCAGCAATCGAAGGAGCTGCACCGGGGCCGAGGGCCCCTGCGTTTCGCAGACCGGCTCGAACGCCGCCTGAATCGCCTGCCCTTGGCGGAGCGCGTTACGTTGGCACTGGCGTATCAAATGCGTTTTTCAATTGATGAGATCGCGGAAATTACCCAGGTCGCGCCTGTCATTGTGAGAATACGAATGCTTCACGCGCGCATTGGTTTTCGCTAGGGTCTCGATGACCCACCGATGCGGCCGGTTCTTAAGACTCGCGCTTGCGCCTCGCCTCATAGGCTCGCAGGTGCGCGTAGGCGGTGGCGAGCAACGAGGCGCGCAGCGGGTCCGCAGCGCGCCTCAGAAGATCACCCACGATGTGATCGGCCTCGATGCGGCTGCCTTGCTCGATATCCCGCAGCATCGACGCCGTGAAAGCGGACCCCGGCGCCGTGAGCACCGCCATCCCGGCGTTCGTCGCCGCTTCGCGAGGCGCAAAGCCGTTTTCGGCGGCGATGCCGGCGCACTCATGCATGAGCCGCTCTGGAATGTCCCGCGCCCCCGCGGCCAGGATATCGCCCACGGTCGCACGCATGAGGCTGGTCGTCGATGCCGCCGCCGCAATGAACACCCATTTCTCCCACATCTCGTGCAGTATGTCGCTGCTCAGGTGTGCCTCGAAGCCGGACACGCGCAGCGCCGCGGCGATTGCATCGACAACCGACTCCGCGCCTTGGGTGCGCGCACCAAATGCCAGGGCGTTGAAGGTGCCCAGTTGCTGGATGCGGCCGTCAGCATCCAGGGTCGATGAAATTCGCGCCAGCCCTCCCAGCACCCGTTCTGCGCCGAATCGAGCATCCAGGACATCGAGATGGCGCATGCCGTTCAGCAGCGGCAGCACGCGAGAATTTGGTCCCACTCCTGGGGCGAAGTCCTTGATTGACCCTTCCAAGTCATAGGACTTGCTGCTGACGATGATCAGATCGTACGCGCCGTTGAGATTATCGGCAGTGACGAGCTGCGGCGACGGCAGGTCGAGGTTGCCCAGGGGACTCACGACCACGAGACCGTGGCGGCGCAGTTGCTCGGCACGACGGGATCTGACGAGAAAGGTGACGTCGCGGCCTGCCGCAAGAAGCCGAGACCCGAAATAGCCGCCGATGGCGCCGGCGCCTACCACGAGAATTCTCACGCTCGAGTCTCAGTCACTCTTTTTTGATTTCGTGGCCGCCGAATTGATTGCGCATCGCCGCCAGCAGCTTGTCGGAAAAAGAATCGTTGTCCCGTGAGCGCAATCGCTCGAGCAGCGACAGCGTAATGACGGGCGCAGAGACACCCAGCTCGATGGCATCGGCAACGGTCCAGCGTCCCTCGCCCGAATCGGCTACGTAGGGAGCGATGCCGGCCAGCGTCGGGTTCTTTTCCAGCGCGTTCGCCGTCAAATCCAGCAACCATGAGCGCACCACGCTGCCGTAGCGCCAGATCTCGGCTATCTGATGCAAATCGAGCTTGAATTCGCTCTTGTGCTGCAGGATCGAAAATCCTTCGGCGTACGCCTGCATCAATCCGTATTCAATGCCGTTATGGACCATCTTGGTGTAGTGACCCGCGCCCACGGGTCCGACCCGCCCCCAACCCTGATCCTTGGCCGGCGCCAGCGCCTCAAATATCGGACGCAAGCGTTCCACCACGGCTTCGTCGCCGCCGATCATCAGGCTGTAGCCTTCCGCCAACCCCCAGATCCCGCCGCTGGTGCCGGAATCCACATATTGGATCTTGCGCTGGGCCACCGTGGAGGCCCGGCGTTGGGTGTCCCGGTAATTCGAATTTCCGCCGTCGATGATGGTATCGCCCGCGCTCAACAGCGGTACGAGGCTGGTAATGGTGCTGTCGGTAATTTCGCCGGCCGGCACCATGAGCCAGACCACGCGCGGCGCCTTGAGTTTTCCGACCATTTGCTCGAGCGTGGCCGCGGTTTGCGCGCCGCTCTTCTCCAGCAGCGCACGCGCGGTCTCCGCAGGATCGTAGCCAACGACTTTGTGGCCGCCGCGCATCAAGCGTTGCGCCATGTTTGCACCCATGCGGCCCAAACCAATCATTGCGATTTCCATGATTCTTAAACCGTGTTCGCGCGAGCGCAGGAGGCTTTTAGTATATCGCGGATTAGGACCGCTTGAGGATCGTCATTACCGCGGGGCTGCCCACGGCTTCGAATCGGCCGGTGAAGGTCAAGGCCCCGTTCGCCGCGTTCACGTGAAATGAGGTGATCGAATCGCCACGCTGATTGCATGAGTAGAGAAACGTCCCCGCCGGATCCAAGCACAGACTGCGGGGCGAATCCGCGTGCACCCAGGCCTCGGAAATGCCGCGCAATTGACCGTCGCCGCCCGCCGCAAAAATGGATATCGCGTTGTGCAGGCGATTCGCGACATACAGAAACCGCCCATCTGCGCTCATGAGGATTTCGGATGCAAGATTGCTGCCTGCGAATTTCGGCGGCAGGCTCGGCACGACCTGCTTGAGGCGCAAGCCGCCGCGCGCCGGGTCGTAGTCGTAAACGGCAACGTGGGCATCCTGTTCGTACAGGTTGTAGAACACTCGGCCGCCGGGATGAAACACAAAATGTCGCGGTGCGGAACCGGGCGGCGCCGCCACCACCGGCACATCGGCGGGCAATAGCCTGCCCGCCGCAGCATCGAAGCGCCACACCAGCGTCAGATCGAGACCAGCGTCATTCGCGATAACGAATTGACCGCTGGGATCGGTTGCGACCATGTGCAGATGCGGGCTGTCGTGGTCGCTGACCGCGAACTGTCCCGGCGCATCGTTGATCGCGCGCGCATGATGTCGCGGACCGACACTGGGCCTGACGTCCGTCGCTTCGCCCAGTGCACCGTCGCTTCCGACCGGGAAAACCGCGACGCTGCCTCCGCCATAATTGGCGGCGAATACGAACTTGCCCGACGGATGCACGCTGACATGGGCCGGCGTCGTGCCGCCGGAACTCACCGCGCCCAATCGCCTGATCTGCAAGGTGTCCTTGTCGATGGCGTAGGAGACGATGGCGCCCTTGTGCGTACCTTGAAAATTATCGATCTCGCTGACCGCATACAGGTGGGTCTGTTCCGGGTTGACCGTCAGCCAGGATGGATTGCGGATATCATCCATGACCTGCAACTGCGTGAGCCCGGCGGTAATAGGATCGATTCGAAACAAATAAATCCCGCCGCCATTGGGCGTGTATGTGCCGACGTAGGCGAAGTGATAGGCCGGCTGGGGCGTCGCGTTTACCGCCGCGGCCGCGCGTGCCATGCGGGGAAAAGCAACCGGCAGCAGCAGCGGTGCGCTCCGCAACAAATCGCGCCGCGTAATTCTAGATGTCAACGATACATTCCATGTGCACGGACACGGGCGTCGCGTGTTCAATCATTCAAAAAGACGGTAATGCTCGACGCGGAAAAAGCCAATGTTGATGCCGTGTACTGGCCGATCGCAGTCATTCCCGTCGCCAGTTTGGTGCCGCTGAGCTCCGATGCCAATTGAGTAACGAAGGCATCGTAGGTGTTGAAGGACTCGATGCTCGAAGATGATGCATGCCCGATTGAAAACAAGGTGGTCGTGGAACTGCCGGGCGTAATTGTCGGATTGGACGACAGTCCCACCAGGTTGGTGGTTTGCGATCCGACTTGGATCAGGTGCCGCTGGCCGATGTTTCCGTTGGCGATGTTAAGAACGATCGAGGTGCTGTCGAAAGACGTGAACGGTGCCGCGGTGCCGCCGGCCCAGTCAATGACCAGTTCCGCCGGTATCGTCGTGGGGTCAAGCAGTGCGGTGGCCGCAAAGGTCGCTGTTGCCGTGCCGAATTGACCGGTGAATCCACTGACGACGACGGGCGCGCCCACCGTCGCATTGGTCAGATCCAGGCTGCTGGTCCCCACCGAATATTGATCCGGCGCCGCGCCGCTGCCGTCGAAATCCAAGGCGCTGATTACGCGCCCCCCCAGCGAGGTTAGATTGAGCGTGAGTGATCCGCTGCCTTGCGCGGTGACAGTCCCTGAAGCGGTGGTGAAGTCGAGGCGCACGTGGCCGGCACTGGCATCGAGAACGGTCTGGCCGGTGCTGGAACTGCCTACTATGCCGAATGCCTCGATCGTTGAACCCACTGAGATTTGTAGCGGGCTGATGCTTTCCACGGCTCCTTCGCCGAGAAACGTGATTAATGTGTTTGGGCCGACATTCACGATGGTCGTGCCGGGAACAAAGGTATTGGTGCCGTTATTTTGGATCAACGTCGCGTCTTCGATGCCCAACGTGTTGCCGCTCCGAGCGGACACGATGCCCGTGACTCGATCACTTGCGACGGCCGAAGCACTGCCGTCGACCAATACCTGCGAGGCCGTAAACGTCACGCTGGAGGTATCAGTGACTGAGGCAGTGAGTACGCTTGGCGTAGTTGTCGGCGGCGTCGTCGTTGTCGGCGGTGTGGTCGTTGTCGGCGGTGTGGTCGTTGTCGGCGGTGTGGTCGTTGTCGGCGGCGTGGTCGTCGTGGGCGTGGTAGTAATTGGCGTCGTAGGCACGGTCGTGGCTGTGGTCACGGTCAGCGTGCCGAACACCGTGGTTACAGTATTGGCCGACACCGCGGCGAGCTGCGCCTGACCGGTGGCACCCGTCAAAGTAAATCCGTTGATCTCGTAGGTCGTGCTGTCGCTCGGCGTGATCGCAAGTTGCCCCAACCCCGCGGTGGTACTGTCGAAAGGCATGATTCCGGTCGCCAGAGAGTTGCCGTTCGCGCCCAACAGCGGCCCGCGGAGGCGCACGGGTTTGGCATCGATCGGCAGGGTGCTCGCCGTGATCAGCGGCGTGATCGTCACCGTTTTGTGGTTCAAATCGACTGCGTTTGTAGCGGCTAAATTAATATTCAGCGACAGGCGCGCCGCCTGTTTTGCCGCGCTGCGGATCGGATCGTTCGGATCCAGCGCCACGGAAACGGAAACGAGGCCGATCGCCTTGCCATTGGCGGCCACCGGTGTCAGCTGGACACCATCCAGGCTGCCATCGTCGTAGATGATGAGCGCGGCGCTGTAGTCGAGGGTGACGACGGCGCCGGTATAGGTGCCTTTGGGCACCGATGGTGCACCCAGCACCTCGCTGACTTCCTGTAGCTTTGTAAGATCTACCGGGGTGTTTCCCGGCTGAATGGTCATGCCCGGCTTGTTGCTCGAGGTTCTGAGCTGGACCGATATCAGGCCCACGCGGTAGGTGATAAAGGGATCCGACGAGGGAGTGGCGGTGACCGTCACGACCGTGCCGCCGCTGCACGCCGCGATTGCGAACAACGCCAAGCAGAGCGGCGCCGCAAACAGCTTCGAAATCACGTTCCGCATGCGAGCATTGTTGTGCGAATTCAAGCGCCGTGAGAAGCAGTAAACGCGAAAAGATCTGTGAAGTCCCCGTAATGTGAGAATCGTCGCCGGGCAGCGACAATTTTGCGATTTGTGCGCTACCACGATCGGGGAATCACCGCTTTCATTATTTCGCTCGTGCCGCCGTAGATGCGCTGCACTCGCGCATCCGCGATCAGCGCGCGCCGCCGAGACGGCGCCGAAGTTCACGCGACAGGTTTCTCGGGAACGGGCTCCACGGGCACATCCGGTGTCGTTGAACGCCGTGATTGTTTGGCATCTTGCCGTGCTTTTCTGGCGGCTTCCTTTTGCTTTTTCGCGTGACGGTAATTGGGCTGTGCCAAATGAATCTCCCTAAAAATGATTTAAATCAAGCTATTACGCGCTATTTCGCGGTTTAACCGCTACTGCGTGCAATTGTCAGGATCGCTACTATACTTCGGCGTGGCCGAACAAAAACAAAACTCCTGGCTGGGCTCGGCAAATACCGGTCTGGCCATTCTTGCCTTCATCAATCTATTCAGTTACCTCGATCGCTACGTCGTTTCCGGCGTGCTCGAAAGCTTGAAGCATTCCGACCTCGGCCTTTCCGATACCAATCTGGGATCGCTGATGTCCGGATTCCTGGTGGTGTACACGCTGCTGGCGCCGGTTTTCGGTGCGCTCGGCGACCGCCGCTCGCGGCCGCGTCTGATTGCGCTGGGTGTGGCCTGCTGGAGCTTCGCCACCGCGCTGTCCGGATTCGCCGTTAATTTTCTGACGCTTTTTGCCGCGCGCGCCGCAGTGGGCGTCGGTGAAGCCGCCTACGTCACCATCGCCCCCAGCTTGCTTTCGGATTATTTTCCGGTGCGGCAGCGCGGGCGGGTCATGGCGATTTTCTTTTGCGCGATTCCGGTGGGTTCCGCGCTGGGCTATGTCGTCGGCGGATTGGTCGACAAACATTACGGGTGGCGGGCGGCATTTTTCGTGGCCGGTGTCCCCGGTCTGTTGCTGGCGGCCTTGTGCTTGCTGTTGCGTGATCCGCCGCGCGGCATTCAGGATCAGGCTGCCGGCCTGGGCAAGGCAGAAACCAGCGTGCCGCGCTCCAGCATCAGCCGCGATACGTGGAAAACCTATGGGCGCTTGTTGGGCAACAAGCCCTATGCGCTCACGGTGCTGGGATATGCAGCCTATACATTTGCCATCGGCGGCCTGGCGTATTGGATGCCGGCATTTCTCGAGCGGGTCCGAGGGATTCCCCGCAGCGAAGCCACGGTTAATTTCGGCACGATCGTCGTCGTCACCGGATTCATCGGCACATTTGTCGGCGGCTGGATGGGCGACTACTTCGCCAAGAATTCCCGGCAGGCGTATCTATGGCTATCCGCCATTGCCACGATCGTTGCCGCGCCGTTCGTGTGGTTGGCGCTTACCACCACATCGACATCGCTCTACACGGCGTACATGGTCACCGCGCAACTTTTATTGTTCCTGTCCACCGGCCCGATCAATGCCGCGATCATCAATCTGGTCATTGCGAGCGAGCGCGCGACGGCGATTGCGTTGAGCGTATTCGCCATTCATTTGCTGGGCGATGCGCTTTCGCCGCTGATGGTCGGCGCGCTTTCGGATTTATTCACACTGCAGGAAGCCATCAAGATTTTGCCGGTCGCCGTGTTGGTGGGCGGCTTCGTGTGGATTTGGGCGGCGCGGGCCCAGGCCGCGTCGAGACCCGTCGCCTAGCCAGGCGCTAGCCGACGCTCGCGATCTGCACACCGCCGCGCGCGCGGCTGATCTCGGCGAATTGTTCGGAAAAATCTTCTCGCGCCGCCATGTCCTCGATGTCCGCGCTGAGTTTTCGCTGCCAATTTGGATATTCGTTGTCAGTTCCAGGCACATTGACCGGGTCGATCATGCCTAGAAGATCCTCGATCTGCACGGCCACCAGGGCGGTCGATGAGCGCGCCAGGTAAATATGCAGCGCGCGTCCAAGTTCAGCGGTATAGGGCTCCAATGGAGCGCTCGGACGGACAGGATCAAGCCCCTGCTCTCGCAGCGCGGCCAGCAAGTGCTCGCGATCCTGGTCACGCTCGCGAATGATATCGCTTTCGATCTGCTCACTCGGATACAAACCCAGGCGGCGGCGCAGTTCGATGTCGCGTGCCTCCCAATAGCTGCGCAGCGTGGGCATGTCGTGCGTGGTTGCCGTTGCCAGCGCGCGCCGCTCGAATTCCTCGGGGCGGCGAAATCGTCCCGCCAGCTTTTCAAAGAGCAGGACCTTGTAGTGATAGAGGCCGAATTCCGGCATGGCGCGGCGCATCTCGTCCGGCACCACGCCCAAGTCCTCGCCGACCACCAGACAGGAATTGCGCTCGCTCTCCAGCGACAACACCGTCAGCAACTCCTGCAGCGGATAGTGGACATAGGCGCCATCGGTAGCGGCACAGCCGCTGGGAACCCACCACAATCGGCACAGCGACATCACGTGATCCAAGCGCAGGGCGCCGTAGTAGCGCATGTTGCTGCGGATCAGGCCGACAAACCCCTGCAAGCGCTGCGACCGCATCACGGCCGGATCTGGCGGCGGAATCCCCCAACCCTGGCCTTTGAGAGCTAGAGGGTCGGGCGGCGCGCCAATCTCAGCGCCGAGCGCGTAGCTGGCCTGATCCACCCAGGTCTCGGAACCGGACGGATTGGCCCCGACCGCGTAGTCGCCGTACAGCCCGATGGGCATGCCGAGTTCGCGCGTCAGCGCTTGGGCGCGCAGCAACTGCTCATGCGCCAGCCACTGTAAGTACGCATAGAACTCCACTTCCACCGAGCGCTCGAGCGCCCAGCGCGCGGCTGCGCCACCGTTGACATCGCGAAACTCCTGCGGCCAGCTCATCCACCCTGAGGCGCATCCCAAAGTGGCGCGAAAGTAGCGGTCCAGCGCGTCGAATCGCGCATGCAACTGCAGCGCCGCACCACGCTCGGCCACAAACGCCAAATAACTGCGCGCGCGGCCGCTGCGTGCAACCAGGTGCTGGTCGCGAAAATCCTGGTACAGCAGAGCGAGGATCTCCAATTTCAGATTCGCGACTCCCGCATAATCGACATGCTGCTGCGCGCGCAGCTCGTTCAATCGATTGACGGTTACCGGATCCGCCAGGCGTTCGCGTGCGGCCCGGCACTGCGAGAATTCGGGCACGGCCGGAACTGCGATATACAAAACGTTGAGGAAGTACCGGCTCGAGGCGCTGTATGGACTTGCTCTGGCCGGATCCGCCGGCGCCAGGGCATGCAGGGGATTGAGCCCGAGGAAGCCGGCGCCGGACTTCGCCACCCAGCGAATCAGCATTTCCAGGTCGCCAAAATCGCCGATGCCCCAATTGCAGCGGGAGCGCACCGTATACAACTGCACCGCGATGCCCCACAGCCTGCGCCCGGCCGCAATTGCCCCGGGCTCGAAACATTTCGGGGGCGAAACGATCAAGCGGCAATGATCCGCATCGCCGCCGGCTATTCTGGCCTCAAGCTCGTGATACCCGGGGGGCAGATCGACCGGCAATTCAAAACGCCGTCGCGTGACCCACGAACCCGCCACCTCGCCCCGCCACACTTCGGCACAGTCGGCGGTGGAGGTTGTACCGTCCAGACGGGCGCCGTTCTCAAACAGCACGCGCCACACGATGGCGCTGCCGAATTCGCGCGCCGTGATATTGATGTCGAACCCGGCTCTGCCGCCGCGCGCCGTCGCCACGGTCGGCAGAAATTTGCGCCACCGGGAGCCCTCCGCTTGCGCTATTCCATGGGCGAGCGCGCCGTCATCATCCACCACGCATCCCATGGCTTCCAGGATGCCGGCCTTGGTTTCCAGGCTGAACTGCTGAAGCTCGCCGCGATAGTTGTGATAGGCATCGCCGATGCCGCGCAGCTGCGCTAATCGTTCGATCAATGCCTTATCCACGATTTAACACTCCAGAAGGGCGGCGCTATGCGCCTTGAGCGCATACGCGCTCACCGCCCCGAGACTATTCGTCGCAATACCCTCCACCGCAGTATCGAACAGGCAAATCCACGGGCCGCCAGCGGGCGCGGCAGGCAATGTGAACGATTGCTCGGCGCTCGCGGCGTTCACCAGCAACAACAGGTGCTCCGCCGAACCTGTCCGCTGTCCAAACCAGATTCCAAGGGTGTGTAAAGTTGCATCCTGCCACTCACCTTGCGTCATCTCGGTGCCGCGGACGTTTAACCACGTCACGTCCTTGACACTGGCGCGCGAGGCAGCGCCCTTCAGGAATGTCTCGCGGCGAAACTCCACATGCAGCCGGCGCAGCCGCGCCAGCAGTCTCACAAAGTCCAGCACGTCATGATTCGCGCCTCGCAGCCGCCAATCGACCCACGAAATATCGTTGTCCTGGCAATAGGCATTGTTGTTGCCGTTCTGGGTTCGGCCGAACTCGTCGCCCGCCTGCAGCATGGGAATTCCCTGCGACAGAAACAACGTTGCCAGGAAATTGCGCATTTGCCTTTTGCGCAAGCTGCGGATGGCCGCATCGTGCGTGGGTCCCTCAGCACCGCAATTCCAACTCAAATCGTTGTTGTGGCCATCGCCATTGTTCTCGAGATTTGCCTCGTTGTGGCGCGCGTTATACGACACCAAATCGCACAAGGTCATGCCATCGTGCGCGGTCACGAAATTGACGCCGGCCGTGGGCTTGCGCCCGTTATGGCGGAATAGGTCGCTGGAACCGGCAAATCGTTCCGCAAACTCCCCAAGCTTGCCGCCGTCGCCGCGCCAGAAGGCCCGTACGGTATCCCGATAGCGGTCGTTCCACTCGGACCATCCGGCCGGAAAGTGGCCCAGCTGGTAGCCTCCCAAACCGACATCCCAGGGCTCGGCGATCAGTTTGACGTAGGCGAGGGCCGGCTCGGCCCGCAGAGCCTTGAACAACGCTGCGTGGGCATTGAAGCCGTTGGCCTCGCGCGCCAGCACGGTCGCCAGATCAAAGCGAAAGCCGTCGACATGCATTTCCTCAACCCAGTACTTGAGGCAGTCGATGATCAGCGCGCGCACGCGCGGGTGCTCGCAATTGACCGTGTTGCCGCAACCGCTGAAATTTTCATAAAAGCGCAAGTCCGCCGGCATCAAGCGGTAGTACACGGAATTGTCGATGCCGCGCAACGACAGTAGCGGCCCGCTCTCGTTGCCCTCGGCCGTGTGATTGAAGACCACGTCGAGGATCACCTCGATGCCTGCGGCGTGCAGCGCCCGCACCATCGTCTTGAACTCAACCACGGCGTCGTCCACCGCATACTCGTTCGCGGGCGAAAACCATGCAATGGGGTTGTAGCCCCAGTAGTTGCTGAGCTTGCGCTCGAGCAGGAACGGTTCGCTGACGAAGGACTGACAGGGCAACAATTCCACGGTCGTTACGCCGAGCGACTTCAGGTGCTCGATCACCGGAGCGACCGACAATCCGAGGTAGGTGCCCCGCCACTTCTCAGGCACCGCCGGATGCAAACGGGTGAATCCCTTCACGTGCAGCTCATAGATCACGGTGTCGCGCCACGGAATGGTCGGCGGCCGGTCGTCGCCCCAGTGAAACTCGGGGTCAATGACGCGCGAGCGCTGCGGGTGCCGCGACAACGCGCGCGCATAAGGATCAATCAAGGGCACGCTGGCGTCAAAGCGGTGGCCGCTCGCCGGATCGTTGGGCCCGTGAACGCAAAAGGCATATTGCGTCCCCGGGCCGCCGTGGCGCGGCGATACCAGGCCATGCCAGACATCCCCGGTATGGCCGGGCAAATCGTAACGCGAGATTTCCGCGCCGGTGAGCGCATCGAACAGGCACACTTCCACCCGCGATGCGTTGCTCGAGAACAGGGCAAAATTGATGCCGTGCTGGGTCCATGTCGCGCCGAGCGGCTGCGGCGAGCCTGGAATTGCACTCATTTCATTGCCCCGCGAAGAACATGGCGCCCAGCGGCGGCAAAGCGCGTGCCGGCCGCGCCCTTCGAAACCGCATGGGCGCCGAGCTTGTCGTAGATCCGCTGATGGTTGCCCTCGCCGAACAAATACAGATCGAAATCGCTAATTTCGTGATCGGTCAAATCCGCGGCGCCTTCAAATCGCGGGCCGCACTGACCAGATGCGATCCGCGTAGTCGCGAATGCTCCTATCGCTCGAGAAATATCCCATGTTCAAGCAATTGATCACTGCTTTGTGGCTCCATTGGTCTTCCAACGCATACAGCGCATCAACCTCATCCTGCGCCTTCACATAGGCAGCATAGTCCGCAAGCACCAAGAAAGGTTCGCCGCGGCCCAGCAGCCGATCGATCACCGGTTTCGCATCATCCCGGCGCTGCGGGGAAAAGAATCCGGATGCAATGAGGTCCAAGGTGCCCTTAAGTTCCGGATTGGCGTCGACCTCGCGCATCGGCTCATACCCCGCGGCGCGGCGCGCCGCCACTTCATCGGCGGTGAGACCAAAGATAAACATATTTTCAGCACCGACATGATCGCGGATTTCGATATTGGCGCCGTCCAACGTGCCAATCGTCAGTGCGCCGTTCAGCGCCAGCTTCATGTTGCCGGTACCCGATGCCTCCATGCCGGCAGTGGAGATCTGCTGTGACAAATCAGCCGCCGGCATGATCTTCTGCGCCAGCGACACATCGTAATCAGGCAAGAACGCCACGCGCAGCTTGTCGCGCATGAGTTCGTCCGCATCGATCGTGCGCGCCACGTTGTTGATGAGCTTGATGATGGCCTTGGCCATGGCGTAGCCCGGCGCCGCCTTGCCGGCGAAAATAACGGTGCGCGGCACCGTGGCGGCGCGCGGATTCTCGCGAATTCTTCGATAGCGCGTGACGACATACAGAAGATTCAGCACTTGACGCTTATATTCGTGGATTCTCTTGACCTGAACGTCGAACAGCGAATCGATGTTGATCTCCAAGCCGCTGCGACGTTTCACCTCGTCGGCCAACCTCTGTTTGTTGGTGCGTTTGATGCCGCGGAATTGCCGGCGAAATTCCGCATCTTCGGCCGCACCGACCAACCGCCCCAGTTCCTCCAGGTCGTTCTCCCAAGCCCGGCCGAGGTGTTGCGTCAGCAGCGCTGAGAGCCCGGGGTTGGATTGTTTGAGCCAACGGCGCACGGCGATTCCGTTGGTGACATTGATGAATCGGTCGGGATACATCTCGGCAAAGTCGTGGAAAACGTACTTGCGCATGATGTCGGAATGCAGCTGCGCCACGCCGTTCACCTTGTGGCTGCCGACGATGGCAAGGTGCGCCATGCGCACCCGCCGGTCGCCGCCGTCATCGATGATGGAAAGCTGGCGCAGGCGCTGCGGATCATCGGGATAGCTTGCCGCCACGGCCTGCAGAAAGTCTCGATTGATCAAGTAGATGATTTCCAAGTGGCGCGGCAGCAAGCGTTCGAACATGGACACCGGCCACGATTCGAGCGCTTCCGGGAGCAGCGTGTGGTTGGTGTAGGAGAATACGCCTTGGGTTATTTGCCAGCTATCCTCCCAAGACACGGCCTGCTCATCGACGAGCAGCCGCATCAACTCCGGTATTGCCACGGCCGGGTGAGTGTCGTTCAACTGTATGGCAATGGAGTCGGGCAACGAGGCCAGTGAGCGGCCCTCGCTCAGATGCGTCACCAAAATATCCTGCAAGCTCGCGCTCACGAAGAAATATTGCTGCTTCAACCGAAGTTCCTTGCCCTGCGGCGTGGAATCGTCCGGATACAGCACCCGCGAGAGATTCTTCGCCTCGAGCTGGTCTTCAACCGCCGCGGCGTAGTTGCCGGCATTGAAAGAGTCGAGTTTGAATGGCGTTATTGCGCGGCCGGACCAGAGCCGCAGGTGATTGACCGTGGGGCCGCCGTTGCCCGGAATCATCTGATCGAAACCAATGGCGTAAATGTCCTCGGTGCCCACCCAGCGGTGCGCTTCGGTCACGACCGCATTCGCGGGCGCTTCGCTGCGGCCTCCGAAGCGCACTGTATATCGCACGCTGCTGATCGGGGTCTCCCAGACGTTGCGCAGCTTCAACCAACTGCTGGCGACTTCGCGCTGGGCGCCGTCCGCGTCGATCACCTGCGTGAAGATGCCGTAATCGTAGCGGATGCCGTAGCCGACGGCCGGGTAGTGCAGCGTGGCCAGAGAATCCAGGAAACACGCCGCCAGGCGCCCCAGACCGCCGTTGCCCAGGCCGGGATCCACCTCCTGGGCTGCGATATCCTCGAGTTCATGACCCATGGCGCGCAGCGCCGTGCGTGCTTCATGCACCAGATCGCCGTCCAGGCTCGACAGGGCGTTAATGAGCGAACGTCCAGGAAGGTATTCGACCGAGAAATAGCACACACGCTTGACATGCGCGTTCGCCACGCGCCGCTGTGTTGCCAGCCAGCGCAGCGTGAGTTCTTCGCGCACCGCCAGCGACAGCGCATCGTATATATCCCGTGGGGTGGCCGAGTCCGGGTTCTTGCCGAGCGTTCTCGTCAGACGATCCAGAAGTGCGGCGTGCAAGGTTCCGGGCTGCAACGCAGCGTTTCGCCGGGTCGCGAATTGGGTGTCAATTGAGTCCATGTTACGGGTTATTATAGGGTCGTTGATCGAACTTCGCGGGGCAAACCTCACAATGCGGCATTCGGATTGAAAACCCCCTCCTTGGCGGTGGGCGTCGATGTCGGCGGCTCATCCATAAAATGCGCGCTGATCGATTTGGACACGGGGGCTTTTGCGGGTGAACGCTTCAGCACACCGACGCCGGCGCAGGATTCCACCGAGGCCCTGCTCCTTGCGCTCACCACGGTGGTCTCGAGCATTCCGGGCGACCACGCCGTGGGCCTGGCATTTCCCAGCGTAATTCGCGATGGCGTGGTGCTCACCGCGGCGAATCTCAACAAGGCATGGATCGGTCAACCGCTCGCAAAGCTCGCCGCCAGGCACCTGAAAAGGCCTGTGATCGCCATCAATGACGCGGACGCCGCGGGCCTGGCAGAATTGCACTACGGTGCGGCGCGCGATGTTCCGGGCACGGTGCTGCTGTTGACCCTGGGCACCGGTATCGGCAGCGCACTATTCATCGATGGCCGACTGGTGCCGAACACCGAATTCGGCCACTTGCAGGTCGGCGGACGCGAGGCCGAAAAGCGCGCCTCCGGACGCGCGAAAATCGACGGCAATTTGAGCTGGGATGCATGGGCGCGTGAATTGAATACGGTCATCAATGAGTACCATTCGCTGCTGTGGCCCGATCTCATCGTCCTGTGCGGCGGCATCACCGAAGAGCCCGAAAAGTTCCTGGACAAACTACATTGCGAGGCACGGCTATGCGTCGGATCCTTGCGCTCGGAAGCCGGCATCGTGGGCGCTGCTTTTGCCACGACGGTTTCCGCACCACGAATCTAAATAGAGCGCTGCTCGCGGGTCTGCTGTCGCTGACCCTCGGGGCCTGCGCGACCACCGCGCATAAGCCCTCCCCTGCCCAAGCCATCGAGCCGCCGGTGTCTGGACCCAAGCGCGGGTCATCAGCGACTCAAGCCATGGTCGATACCGCAACCTCCATGATCGGCCAACCCTATCGTTTTGGCGGCAGCGCGCCTGGTGGATTTGATTGCAGCGGGCTGGTCGTCTATTCGGCCGCGAACGCGGGAATCCGTGTGCCGCGCACCGCCGCCGAACAGTTGGAATTCGGCCAGCCGGTCGCGCGCAGCGAATTGCAGCCCGGAGATCTGGTGTTCATGCACCTGTCCAGCAAGGAACTGCACGTGGCAATTGCTCTTGACCGGCAACTCTTTGTGCATGCGCCCTCGAGCGGCGGCCGCGTTCGCGTCGACTCGCTGCTGGCGCCGCCGTACGCGAAGGGGTTCATCGCCGCGAGGCGCGTAGTATCATCCACGTCCCCCCATTAAGGACGTCTCTATGAAGCTTTATTATTTCGGCGGTGCTTGTTCGTTGTCGCCGCATATCGTGATGCTCGAAGCCGGGCTGCCGTTTACGATGGTCAAGATCGATTCCAAGGCCAAGAAAACGGAAAGCGGCGCGGACTATCTGGCGATCAATTCAAAAGGCGCCGTACCCGCGCTGCAATTGGATGACGGCCGGGTGCTGACGGAAGGGCCGGCGATCGTTCAATACCTCGCCGATCTGAAACCTGAATCGGGCCTGGCGCCACGCGCCGGCACTTTCGAACGCTATCAGCTGATGGAGATCCTGAACTACATCACCTCCGAAGTTCACAAGTCGTTCTCGCCGCTTTTCAATCCCGCCGCCTCCGCGGACATGAAAGAGGCCTCGGTGGCCGCTCTGGGGAAGAAATTCGATTGGTTGTCGGGGTTTTTGGGCAAAAGGCCTTTCTTGCTGGGCAATACCTTCACGGTCGCGGACGCCTATCTGTTTACGGTGCTGAATTGGACCGGGCACGTGAAGATCGACCTCGGCAAATGGCCGGTTCTGGCCGAGTACAAGACCCGGGTTGCGCAGCGCCCAAAGGTCATCGAAGCGATGAAGGCCGAGGGCCTGCTCAAGTAAACCGATAAGGACCCTAGGGCAGCGCCGCCTCCAGCGCTTCGTTGGAGGCGGCGGCAAATTGCAGCGCCGCCAGGCGCGCATAGAGCGGGCTGTGCAGAAGCAGCTCTGCGTGCGTGCCGACCGCGATCTTGTGGCCGTGATCCATCACCACGATGCGATCGGCCTTGAGCACCGTCGCCAGACGATGCGCAATGATAATGGTGGTGCGGCCCTGCATGAGCTTTTCCAGCGCCTGCTGCACCAGGCGCTCCGATTCCGCATCGAGTGAGCTGGTGGCTTCGTCCAGCAACAGGATGGGCGGATCTTTGAGGATGGCCCGCGCCAATGCTATGCGCTGGCGCTGACCGCCGGACAAACGCGTGCCGCGTTCGCCGAGAAAGGTGTCATAGCCCTGCGGCAACTTGCGCAGAAACTCATCCGCCGCCGCGGCAACCGCGGCCGCTTCAATCTCCGCGTCGCTGGCACTGGGCCGTCCGTAGCGGATGTTCTCGCGCGCGCTGGCGCCAAACAGCACCGTGTCCTGCGGCACCAGGCCGATTTGCGCGCGGATATCTTCTGGGCGCAGGTCCGCGAGCCGCTTGTCATCGATCAGTACCCGCCCGGAATTCGGATCGTAGAAACGCAGCAACAATTGGAAGGTGGTGCTTTTCCCTGCGCCGGAGGGTCCCACGAAGGCGATGGTTTCGCCCGGCATGACCTCCAGGCTGAAATTATCGAGCGCCGGATGCTGCGGCCGCGAAGGATAGTGAAACGTGACATTGTCAAAGCGAATATTGCCCTGCACGCGGGGCGGCAGCTGCAGCGGCCGTTCCGGCGCGCAAATGACCGGACGTGCCAGCAGCAGTTCGCTCAAGCGCTCCATGGCGCCGGCGGCGCGCTGAATTTCGCCCCACATTTCGGTGAGCGCGGCGGCCGAAGTGCCCACAAAGGCAGCGTACAACAGAAACTGCGCCAACTGTCCGCCCGTCATCGTGCCGGAGATCACCTGACGCGCTCCCAGCCACAATACGAATGTGATGCCGCCGAATACCAGTGTGATTCCGATGGCCGTGAGCGCGGCGCGCACCTTGGTTCGGCGCACAGCGGTGAGAAAGCTGTCTTCGACGGCCTTCGCATAGCGGTCGCTTTGCAAGCCCTCCATGGTGAACGCCTGCACCGTCTGGATGGCGTTCAAGGTCTCGTCGGCCAGGCTGCTGGTGTCGGCGATTCGATCTTGGGACGCTCGCGACAGGCCGCGTACGCGCCGCCCCGTCAAAATCAGCGGCGCGATCACCACTGGAATCAGCAGCAAGATTACGCCCATGAGCCGCGCGCTGGTCAGGCCCATCAGTACCAGCGCGCCGATCAAGCTCAAAATCGAGCGCAGCACGATGGACAGGTTGACGCCGGCAATGGCCTGCACCAGCGTGGTATCCGCGGTGAGACGTGAGAGCACCTCGCCCACCCGCGTCGTCTCGTAAAACATCGGGTCCATGCGCACGACGCGCCGATAAATCGCGGCGCGCAAGTCCGCCACGACCCGCTCGCCCACCCAGGTCACCATGTAGAAACGCAAGGCGGCAAAGGCGCCGAAAATCACCGCCGCCGCGAGAAAGCCCAAAAACCACTTGTTGATGGTGCCGAGGTTTTTTTCCGCGAACACATGATCGATCAGTTGCCGCAGCGCCACCGGCAACGCCAATTGGGCGGCGGCGGCGATCAGTAGCGCGATAAATCCGCCGAACATCATGAGACGGTAGGGCCGCAGGAAGGGCAGCAGCGACCATAAGGGATTCAGAGACTTGGCGCGGGGTGGTTCGGCGGGCGTGCTCATCCCGGCATGATCCCACAACTTGAGCTTGCGCGGCTGGCCTTGGGGCGCTCGTGCCTGCATCCGGGCAAGCCTTTCAACCGTCCGCCCGATATGTTGCAATGTGTAACGGTAAGAAAGGGCGCAGTACGCTCGCTAAGCTGGGGATCAATCACATGCTTCAACTCCGAAATCGCCACACGAGCGCAGTCATCGGGACAATCGCCGCGCTGTACGGAGCGGCTGCCATCGCCGCCGATACCACTCCGGCGGAGGAAATCAGCGGACCGCTGCAGGAAATTACCGTCACTGCCACGCGCCGCGAGGAAAGCCTGAGCAGGGTGCCGCTCAGCGTCACCGCGCTGACGCAAGACGCGATGGACATTCGCGGCGTCAAGGATTTCCAGGATGTGGCGCGCTTCACGCCTGGAGTGAACATCGACAATGCCGGCACCAACAATATTTCCATCCGCGGCATAGCCTCGAGCGGCGGCGCCGGCACCACCGGAATTTACATCGATGACACCCCCATCCAGATTCGGGCGCTCGCCTTCAATCCGGACGATGCGCTACCGAAGACCTTCGATGTCGATCGCGTGGAAGTATTGCGCGGTCCGCAGGGAACCCTGTTCGGCGCCGGCTCCGAAGGGGGCACCGTCCGCTATATCACCACGCAACCCAGCCTCACGACCAACAGTTTTTACAGCCGTGAAGAGGTGTCTTTCACGCAGGGCGGAGGCCCGAGCTATGAAGGCGGCATCGCGGCCGGCGGCCCGCTCATCGACGGTACGCTCGGCGCACGGCTGACCGTTTGGTACCGCCGCGACGGCGGCTACATCGATCGGATCGACCCAACCACATTGGCACTGCAGGACAAGAACGCCAATTTCGACGAGACGGTGCTGTATCGCCTGGCGGCCGTGTGGGCGCCGAACGATCAATGGACCATCACGCCGAGCATTTATTATCAGGACCGCTACCGCAACAATGTGGAGGCGTATTGGCCGATATATTCCAATCCGGGCAACAACCAATTTGTCAGCGCCGATCCAAGCCAGCGCTCCGATCCCGACCGCTTCTATCTGACGGCATTGAAAATCGAAGGCAATTTGGGCTTTGCCAAGCTCATTTCAAATACCTCGTACTACCACCGCAAGGAAACGACCGGCTACGAGGGCACGCTTTACAACCTGGGCTTTTATCAGTCGGGGGTGTTTCTCAATGACGACGGCTCCTCCGCCTCGTCGCCCTACCCGCTGCTCGATGGTACCGGCCTTCATCTGCCTGCGGGCGCAACGAATTACCGCTCGCCCGCCTCCATCGATAACGGTCAGCAGAACATCACCCAGGAAATCCGCCTGCAGTCCAACAACCCCAACTCGCCGCTGTTCTGGACCACGGGCCTGTTCTTCAGCTCGAACCGCCAGACCTATTTGGAGCAGATTCACGATCCGTTGCTCAATGAACTGTCGGTTGCGGCGACCGGCCTCACGTTTGACAATTGGTTCGTGGACCCCGACGGCAATTCGGTCGGCTACGACCCGCGATTTCCCAACGACTCCTACTTCCTGCAGACCAAGGCCAAAGATCAGCAATACGCCATTTTTGGCGAGGCAACTTATTCTTTCACCGACCAGTACAAGCTGACCTTGGGCGCGCGCTATTCGAAACTGAAGTATTCATTCGATACCTTGACCGGCGGTCCGCAGTTATTCCTGCCGCCGCAAACCGGCAGCGGCGACAAGAACGAGAATTCGTTCACGCCGAAGGTCAGTTTCTCCTACCAGCAAGACCCCAGGAATCTGTACTACTTCACCTATGCGAAGGGGTTCCGGCCGGGCGGCGCCAACAATCCGGTGCCGTATGCCGCCTGTTCGGACGATTTTACGAACTTCGGAATACCAGGCGCGCCCGCCACATTCGACTCCGACAGCGTCAACAGCTTCGAGGTCGGCGCCAAGAACAACTTCAACAACCGGGTAAAAATCGCCAGCAGCATTTACTACATCCGCTGGAGCAATATTCAGCAGACCGTGGTGCCGCCCATCTGCCAGATCTCATTCATCGCCAACTTGGGCGAAGCGGTCGCCAAAGGCATAGACGTTCAGGCGGAAATAGCGCTGACCGATAACTTCACCGCAGAAATTGCCGCCGGTTACACCAGCGCGCGCTACACCAAGGATTCAATTCTGGGAACACAGGTCCCCGGCCAGCCGGCGCAGCAGCCGGTGGTTACGTCGGGCGACTCCATTGCCGGCCAGAGCGGCCAGCCGGGCGCGCCGATCACGCTCACGGTGGGCCTCGAATATAAATTCAAGCTGTTCAACAAGGACTCCTTCGTCAGGGTGGACGACGAGTATCAAAGCCGGTCCAGGTGGCTGTCTCCCACGCAAGATGCCTCCACGCAGCAGTTCGATCCGGCGAACTACACGTTGTCGTCGACTAATTTTGCGTCAGCGAGGGCGGGGATGAATTTCGGCGGTTGGCAAGCCGCACTGTTCGTGGACAATCTGACGGATACGCACACCGTCACAAACTACAATTTTACGATCGATCCGGGCGACGGCAACAGCCGTCTCGAACGTCAGTTCACGTTCAGGCCGCGGACCATCGGGATCACGATCAGCTATCGCAACTAGCAGCTCGGCACTGTGAAATTGAGCAGCTCGCAGGTCCTGAGGGGATAGGGAGTTTCAAGGCACGGAAGAGCGCAGTGCCTTGAAACTCCCTATCCCCAAAGGACTTTCAAGGTCGACGCTCAATCTCACAGTGCTGGAGGATGAGTGTCGAAGCGCTACCATCTGTGGATGGGTCTCATCACGGCACTCGTAGCGCATCGGCATGTGATATTGATCGGCCGAGTTCTCGTCAGGAAGGGTAAGAAGAATCAAGGCACTGTCGCCTTCGTGCCTTGATTCTTCTTACCTTCCCTGTCGAGCGCTAAACCAACCGGTCAAAATCACCGGGCCGATGTACTAGCGCGAGAACCGATAGTTGAACCACTTCTTGCCGGCGCGCAGCGTGTTGGCCACGGCTGCCGGATAGTTGGCGGTGCATTGCAGAGCGGAGACGAATTCGCGCCACTGGCGCTGATTGGTGAACTTCCGCCGCATGTCCTCAAAGGCGATGGCGGCGGCGGCGGGAAACTCGAGCCCCAAGCGAACGACATTGAGTTCGTTTTCCTGATCCACGCTACTTTGGCTCATTAGCATCACTCTCTCCGCAAACCTCGATTACTTGCCCCGATCATGCCTCAAGGGGCAGCGCACGTGCCGTCGGCTCCGCACAGCGCCCCACGTAGGAATTCACCCACTATATTCAGTTAACTTGATAGCCCCGGGCCTGCAAACAGGCCGATATGGCGCGGTTGTAATTACTGCGATTCATGGCCGCACCGCCTTCCGAACCGCCGCCCGGCTGCGTGGGATCGAATCCGGTTTGACCCTTGGCCCAGGTGTGACACTCAAATTGATCGGCTGCCTGCTGATCCTTCGATTGCCCATTCTTGGGGTAGATGATCAGATCCTGTTGCGCGGCGTCCGGCGGCGATGAAGGCTCGTCGGCATTCTCGGGCGCATCGACCACGGCGTAGCCGTTTTGATCCGGCTGCCAGGTGTAGTACACGTTGTCCGCGTAGTAGTAGGGCACGCCCGCAAACCAGACGGTGGAGTAGTACGGCGGCAGCACGGAAATGACCAAGCCCGAGGGCGGTCGCACGACCACGAAGCCGGGCCCACTCGGCGCGTACCAGATGCCGCCGCTGAAATAGAAGCGATCCCGCCCGCGATAGTAAGGTCTATATCCGTCGGGAAGCGCCGGACGCACGGTGCCGAAGGGCGGATAGTAGCGCCCATGGTTGTAGCGGGAGTCCAGTACCTGGCCGCGACCGTCAAAGCCGGGACGGCCCGGCCCCGGCCCTCTGACCTGACCCGGTCTGTTCTGACTCGGCGCCCTGTTCTCTGGACGCTCTCGCTGCACTCGCGCAGGTTCGGGTCGGCCGTGCTCATCGGCGGCCGACGCGATCTGCATCGCGCCCGCGCCGAACAGCAGAGTCGACAGGGACAGTGCCGTTATTCTCGATATTTTCATCATGACAATTCCAATCGTTAAGTGACCGTGTAGCCGCGCCCAGTCAGACAGGCGCCAATCGCGCGCCGATAGGCATCGGCCCGGGCGCGCCCTTCAGCGGCGCTCTCGTTGATTTGCTGCTGCGTTTGCCGCGCCTGCTGCTGCGCATTGGCGTCCGCGGCCGAACCCACCACAGCTCCGGTCACACCGCCGAGCACCAGACCGGCACCCGCATTGCGCGGTCCCGCGATGATCGAACCGATGATGGCGCCCGCGATGGCGCCGCCGGCTGTGTTGGCTCCAGGCGGCGTCGACGGCTGCACAATGACGCGCTCGTAGGCGCTGGCATCCGCACGGCTTGGATCCACGCCGGTCTGCTGCACGGCCCAATTGTGGCACTCATAGCGATCCCGCTCGGTCTGATCGGGGCTCTGACCATGGGCCGGATAGACGAACACCCGCTGCGGCGGCGGTGCCGGCACCGCATAGGTACGAGGCGGCGGCGTTACGCAGGCGCTCAACAGGCCCAGCATCGCCACCGGAATGGCTCCCGCGATAACGCGGGAAAGCCGTGGATAATTTACCGATATCATGCGTTCAAATCCTCCGGTCCCTTTGTGAATTCAACGCCGAACGTTGTTCTTAGTTGACAGGAAATAGCCCCTAGAGTTCGCTTTGACCGCGCATACGCACCTTAAAAGCCCGGGGGCGGCCCCCGGGCCTCGAAGGTTCTCCGAAGCCGGCTATTTCTTGGGCTTACGGAATTTTAATATGAACTGATCAGTCTTGCCGCGGATCGACGGATCGAACACGGTCGCGGTGCGAGGATCGGCGGCGTTGGCCAATGCATCGCTGGCGCCGACAAACTCAAACCCCGCGTCCGTGACTTCCTTTTTCACCACTTCGGCATCGATTCGGTGCAGTGTCTTGGTGTCGCGCAGTCCTGACCCGGCAGCCGCGGAATGGTCGAGCACCACGAACAAGCCGCCTGGCTTGAGCGAATTCAAAACGCCCTTGTTGTACCCGACCACATCGACCGGGAAGTTGTGCAGGTCATGGTAGTTCTGCGACGTGAACACCAAGTCCACCGGCGCCGGCGGAGCCAGGCTGGTCAGGGGCGCAACCACGACGGTGACGTTTTTATACTGCGCATCCGCAGCGATCTCTTTGGCTCTCGCCGCCAGATCCGGCATGTCCGCCGGCGCGTTCGCGGGACGCTCCGGCACCAGCGCATACACATGTCCCTTGGGGCCGACGGCCTTGCTGAAGAGTCGGGTGAAATAACCGCCGCCCGGCAACAATTCCCCGACCGTCTCGCCGGACTTCACACCGAGAAACTCCAGCGTCTCTCCCGGCTTGCGATGGGCATCGCGCTCCTTGTCGGCAGCGGGTCGATTGCTGTCGGCGACGGCCGCCTTGATGTTGGCGGGAATGCCTGCCGCCTGAACGCAGGTCGCGGATAGCGACAGCGACGCGGCCAGCGTCGCAGCGAGAATCTGTGGATAGCGAATCATAGAACACTCCGTTTATTTGTCGGCCAGCGAAACACTTTGTTATCCGCGGAGTTTAGCATTTGTGCTCCCCGGGCGCGGCTCCGCTTCGGCACTGATGCATACGCCGGGTTATCATGCGCGCATGAGTTTAAGCGTCTTCGATATCTTCAAGATCGGCATTGGCCCATCCAGCTCGCACACCATGGGGCCCATGAACGCTGCGCGCGATTTCGCCGAATTGCTGGCGGCGCGCCATTTGTTGGACGAAACCGCACAGGTGTCTGCGCAGCTTTACGGCTCTTTGGCGCTCACGGGGCGCGGACATTGCACCGACCGCGCCGTCCTGCTGGGCCTCGAGGGCATGAGCCCGGACACCATCGACTCGACCAGCGTCGAACCCACGTTGCAGCGCATACGCGGCACCAAACGCCTGCGCTTGCTGGGCCGGCACGAGATTGAATTCGATGAGCCCTTGAACCTGCTGTTTCATACCGATCAGGTATTGCCGGGCCATTCCAATGGGATGCGCTTCACAGCGCACGATGCCGCGCAAAAGGTGTTGGCGCGCGAGGAGTACTACAGCATCGGCGGCGGATTTGTGCTTCGGGCCGGCGCAGAGATGAATGCCGGCGCCGCCCGCGCCGCACCCCCCTTCGAATTCAACTCCGGCGAGCAATTGCTCGAAGTCAGCAAGGCGCAAGGTTTGGAGATCCACGAGTTGGTCTTGGCCCGCGAACGCACCTGGCGCAGCGAAGCCGACGTGCACGCGGGCCTCATGCGCATCTGGCAGGTCATGCAGGATTGTGTGCGCCGCGGTTTCGATGCCCAAGGCTTGCTGCCCGGCGTGCTGGGCGTGCGGCGCCGCGCCCCAAAACTCTACCGGCAGCTGACGAGCGGCGATCCGTTGAGTCCCATGCACGCATTGGATTGGGTCAACGCCTACGCACTCGCGGTGAACGAAGAGAACGCTGCGGGCGGCCAAGTCGTCACCGCACCCACCAATGGCGCCGCCGGCATCGTACCGGCCGTGCTGCATTACTATCGCCGCTTCGAGGCGGGCGCGGACGACACTGGTGTGGCGCGATTTCTGCTGACGGCCGCCGCGATCGGCATGCTCTACAAACAAAACGCCTCCATCTCCGGGGCCGAAATGGGCTGTCAGGGCGAGGTGGGCGTCGCATGCTCCATGGCCGCGGCCGGCTTGGTCTCGGCGCTTCACGGCAGCAACGAGCAGATCGAAAATGCGGCGGAAATCGGCATGGAGCACAATTTGGGACTGACCTGCGATCCGGTCGCCGGCTTGGTGCAAATCCCGTGCATCGAACGCAATGCCATGGGTTCGGTCAAGGCCATCAACGCTGCGCGCCTCGCACTGCGCGGCGACGGCTCGCACAAGGTATCGCTCGACCAGGTGATCAATACGATGCGCCAGACCGGCCTCGACATGTCCACGATCTACAAGGAGACCTCGCAGGGCGGACTCGCGGTCAATGTCCCGGAATGCTAGGGCCCTACCCCGTCGCCTGAAGCCCCTGCGCGATGCCACTGATGGTCGCACGCAGCGCGCCGAATAGCGCCTGATCGTGGCGCTGCGTTGCCCGCCAGCGGCGCAGCAAATCCACCTGCATCAGATGCATCGGGTCGATGTACGGATTGCGCAGCATGATCGACCGCTGCAGCGTCGGATCACTGTCGAGCAGACGCTCCGATCCCCGCAACCGCAGCACCAGACTCAACGTCAGTGCATATTCTGTGGCGATGGTCCCGCCGTGAATCCGGAGCCGGTCCGGCGCGAGCGCATCGTAGTGGCTCGCTATCTCCAAATCCGTTCGCCCCAACATGGCCTCCACGTCGTCGAGCAGATGCCCGAAGAACGGCCAATGCGCCGCCATGCGCGTGACGACCTCTTCGCCGTGAAGTTGCAGCGCAGCTTGTAGGCCGCTGCCGAATCCGAACCAGCCGGGCAACATATGCCGGCTTTGTGTCCACGCAAATACCCAGGGAATTGCCCGCAGCCCGTCCACACCGCTGCCGCCGTCGCGCGTTGCCGGACGCGACGCGATATGCATCCGCTCGATCACGTCGAGCGGCGTCGCGGCGCGAAAGTACTCGAAGAAATCTGTACTGCCGAACACCAACTCGCGATACGCCTCGAGGCTGCGCGATGCGATGGTTTGCATTGCGGCAATGAGCTCGGGCGCGATCGTCGGCGCGCCCGTGGCTTGCGACGTCGCCAAGGCCACGGCGGCGAAAGTCCGCTCGAGCGTTCGCATGGCGATGGGACGCAGTCCGTAGCTTTGATTGACCACTTCGCCCTGCTCGGTCAGGCGCAATATGCCGCGCATCGAGCCGCCGGGCAGCGACTCCACCAGGTGCTCGGTGCGCCCTCCGCCGCGGGCCGGGGTCCCGCCGCGGCCATGGAATATCAACAGGTTCGTGCCGGTCGCCCGGGCCGCGTCCAGCAATTGCACTTGGGCGGCCTGCAAGGCCCAACGCGATGCCGCGATCCCGCCTTGCTTGTTCGTATCCGAATAGCCGATGACCACGACCTGGCGGTTGCCGCGAGAGTCAAGATGCCGGCGATATGCGGGCTCGGCGTGCAGGGCGCGTAAAACCTCCCCCGCCGTTCCCAATGTATCGATCGACTCGAGCAACGGCGCCACGTCGAGCGGACATTCGCCGGTGCGCTTGTCCGTGATATCGGCCCATCTCGCCAGCAGCAGGACGGCGAGAATGTCCTCCGGACCCCGGGCACCGCTGACGATGTACTCGCCAATGGCGCGCCCGCCGAATTTATGCCGCGCCTGCGCGATGGCTTCAAACACCCAGAGGCTGCGGCGGCCGACCGCGTCCATTGCGCCGGTCGGTCCCTGATCACGAACCAGAAAATCATGCAGCCGCCGCAAGCGCTCCTGCGAGGGCAGATCGGGCCAGTCCTTTTGATCCAATCCCTGCGCGATCACCTCATCATGCAGACGGGCATGCTGAATCACGTCCAGCGTCGCCAGATGAAACCCGAATGTCCGCACGCGCCGCATGAGCCGCCGCACCAAAAAATATCCAGCGTGCCGCCCGCGATTCTCGAGCAGGCTGTCGGCCGCCAACCCCACATCCGACAGCAGCTCGTCGGGATTTTGATACGCATTGGGCCGCCCTTCATAGGTTGCCTGCAGGCGCTCGCTGATTTGCCCGAAGAATACGCGGTACGGCATGCGATCGTGGCGTGCCGGCGCCAGCGCCTTGGCGCCCGGCAATATCGCCGTGTAACTTTCGATGCGCTCGGCGAGCTTGCTGGTTACGCCGACGCGATTTGCGCTTTGACTCAAGGACTCGGCCAGCTGCCCGCACTCGGAGAAATAAGTCGATACGATCAACTGCTGGTGCCGGTGCAGGGTCTCGCGAATGGTCTTGCCATGAATGTCGGCGTTGCCGTCCATGTCGCCGCCCACCCATGAGCCGAAGCGCAGAATGTTGGGCACATCCAGCGATTCCGCCGGAACCGAATAGGCATGAGCCAACGCCGCCTCGATTTCTTCGTAGAACAGCGGCACTACACGGTACAGAATGTCTATCAGATAGAACAGCACGTGCTCGCGTTCGTCGACCACCGTCAAACCCTCGCGCGGATGCTCCTCGGTCTGCCAGATGCTGGTGATTTCGGATCGCATGCGGGCCCAGAGCGTGTCCACTTCGGCGCGCGTGGATCCCGGGTTGGTCCTCTCCAGCAGGTCATGCGCGATGTGCTGCTGCTTGCGCAAAATGGTTCGTCGCGTGGATTCAGTCGGATGCGCCGTGAACACCGGCTCGATGCTCATCCGGCTGATGAGCTCCACGGCTTGTTGCAGCGACACGCCTGAGCTGTGCAAGCGGCCGATGCAATCGGCGATTCCGCCCGGCTGCGAGGTACTCGAATCGCTCAGGTATTCGCGGCGCCGGCGCACGCGGTGCGCCTTTTCCGCGGTATTCACCGCCATGAACCAAATGGAGAACGCACGCGTGAGATCGCAGGCGGACGTGGGCGAGCGGCCGGTCGTGCGGTTCTGCAAATCGGCGGCGCCTTGCGCGTCGCCCTCACGCCGCTTGAGCGCCGCGACCCGATCGCCCTCGACCAGATTGAAAAACTCTTCCCCGCCCTGGTCGCGAAGCGTCTCGCCGATCAGGCCGCCGAGCGCATGCACGTCCTCGCGCAGCGCGGCGTCCTTGACCGGAAATTGAATGCTTTGGCGATACATAATGCTAGGCTCTCACGGAGAACACGGAGAAATAGTATGAGCTTGTTGGCGCAGATCGCTATATTTCTCGCCGCCGCAGTCATTGCAATACCGATTTTTCGCCGCTTCAAGCTGGGATCGGTGCTGGGTTATCTCACCGCCGGCATCATTATCGGGCCTGCCAGCTTGGGGTTGATCAGCAGCGTCGAGTCCACCCAGGATATCGCGCAGTTCGGAATTGTGCTGCTGATGTTCGTCATCGGGCTGGAATTGCAGCCCTCGAGACTGTGGGTGCTGCGCAGGTCGATCTTCGGCTTGGGATCGGCACAGGTCCTGGCGACGACCATCGGCATCGGCGCCGCCGCCTACTTCATTTTTGAGCAATCCTGGCAGGCGGCGCTGGTCATGGGCTTTGCCTTGTCGATGTCCTCAACGGCGCTGGCGCTGCAGCTGCTCGCCGAGCGCGGCCAGCTCAATTCTCAGTTTGGCCGCTCTGCATTCAGCATCCTGCTGTTTCAAGACGTCTCCGTAATGCCTGCGCTCGCGCTGCTGCCGCTGCTCGGGGTGGCCTCGGCAAAATCCGCGGGACCGGGCGGCTGGCTGCTGATCAAGCTCATCGCCGTTCTTGCCACGGTCATCATCGGCGGCCGCTATGTGCTGCGCCCCATGCTGCGCATCATCGCGGCATCGAAGGTGGCGGAGGCCTTTACCGCGGCGGGTCTGTTGATCGTATTGGGAACGGCGCTGCTGGTGAGCCAGGTCGGTTTGTCGCTGTCATTGGGGGCTTTCCTCGCCGGTGTGCTGCTGGCTGACAGCGAATTCCGCCATGAGTTGGAAGCAGACATTGAGCCGTTCAAGGGCCTGCTCCTGGGGCTGTTTTTCATCAGCGTCGGCATGTCGGCAAACTTGGGCTTGGTTCGAGAAAAACCCTTTCTTATCATAGGCTTAACGCTTGGCCTGGTCGCGTTTAAGATTCTCGTTTTGTGGGCAATTGGCAAGGTGTCCGGACTCTCGACGAGTGCCAGCCGCGGGTTGGCCATCAGCCTGCCCTCCGGCGGCGAATTCGCCTTCGTCTTGTTTGGTCTTGCAGCCGCCCTGCAGATCATGGACTCGCAGGTCGCCGATCTGCTGGTGCTCGTGGTGACCGCCTCGATGATCTTGAGTCCCGTGCTGCTCGCTATCTACGACGTGACCTTCAAGACAGGCGAAACCGACGACCGGCCGTTCGATACGCCGGTCGAGCTGCATCCAAAGGTCATCATCGCCGGCTTCGGGCGCTTCGGGCAAATCGTCGGCCGCATCCTCTGGGCGAAGAAAATTGCCTTCACGGCGCTCGAGGCCAATCAGACCCAGGTCGACTTTTTGCGCCGCTTCGGCAATCAGATTTATTACGGCGACGCCTCGCGGCTGGAACTGCTGCGCGCGTCGCATGCCGAGAATGCCGAAGTCTTCGTGCTTGCCATCGATGATGTGGAGGCGTCGGTGAAAACCGCCGAACTTGTTCGCCAGCACTTTCCGCACCTGAAGATCTTCGCGCGCGCGCGCAATCGCCAGCATGCATTTCGGCTCATGGATCTCGGCGTACGCTACATCATTCGCGAAACCCTGGTGTCGAGCCTGGAAATGTCGGTGCAAGTACTCGAATCGCTTGGGCAGTCGAAATCCAAGGCCGTGGAGACGGTCCACCAATTTCGCGTCCATGATGAAGCAGTCATGGCCAAGCAGCACGCGGTGAAGGACGATGAGAAGAAGTTTTTGCAAACCAGCCGCGAATCGGCGGAGCAGCTGATGCATCTGTTCGAGGCGGACAGCGATCAGCCCGCCGAGGAGTCTGCGCGGCGCATTGCCGCGAATTCGTAGTACCGGGCGCTCGACCGGGACGGTAAGAAGACTCAAGGCACGAAAGGCACCAGTGCCTTGAGTCTTCTCACCCGCCCTGACGAGTACTCGAGCCAACCAATATCACATGCCGACGGTACCGGCGACGGCCGTTCGAATCGCACTTTCGCGGCTAGTGAGGTTGATCGATCCCGACAGACTTGGGGACATGGGAAGTTTCCGGGCACTGCTCTTCCGTGCCTGGAAACTTCCCATCCCCCAGGACATACGAGCCGATCAAATTCATAGTGCCGAGGGAGACTAGTGCGGGTTCAGCAACACTGTGGTATCGAAGCTTTCGAAGCTGGTCAGCACCCGGCGATACGCATTGTGCATGATGCGCTGGGCATTCTTGTCGGCCCGCGCGCCGAGCAGCATGCGGATCACCACATCATCCTGCGGCCGCGCCAAATCCTCGCCCAGTAGCTGGTACGTGAAGCGGGCCAGCCGCTGCGACATTTCATTGGCGAACTTGTAACGGACCGCATCGCTGCCGTCGCCGTTGCCGACCTTGGCTTCCTCGGCGATCTCGCAAATCAAGCGCGTGATGAAGCGCGCCTTGTCGACGAGGCCTAGGTCGGAGAAGAACTCGATTTCAGACTGTATGTTCATCCTGCTGGGAAGAAGTCAATGGGTTTGGTGGCCGTCAACGCTGCAACATCTTTCGCTTCAAACTTGAACAGCCGAATTCGCGCCACAAGCTTGGTCTCGAATTCCGTGTCGTGCAGTTCCGAAGAAATGACGCGCGCCGCGGTGATGTCGCCGGACGGTGCAATGGTCAGCTCGATCACGACCTTGCCCTGCAGCGCCGGATTGTCGCGCAATGCGCGCGCGTACATCGCATCGATCGCGCCCTTGTTCTTGGTGAACACCAGGGCGATCTCATCGGCGCTGCGCGAGGCTTTGCCGCTGCCGCCCGCTCGCGTGGCCGCCTGACCGGAAGCCCCGAGATTCGGATCCTTGACCTGCGTGGTGTAGATGCCCCGCAACGAGCCTGAACCGGAAGCGAGCCCGCTGCTGGTGGGCGAATTGATGCCGCCGCTGTTGCCGCCGGCCTTCGAGCTGATGATGCTGCGCGTGACCTGCGTGACATCGCCCGGGTCCGTGGTCTTTTGCTGATTCTTCTGGAATTTGTCCAAGTCGATCTGGCGCAGCGCCGCGAGATCATCGAGGTTCGCCAACAAGCCGCTCTTCGAGGCTTTGACGCGCGGATCCACCGGCTGCGGCGGCGTCGGCACCTTTTGTACGGGCACCTTCTCCACCGGCTTTTCCTTGGGTGGAGGGGGTGGCGGAGGCGGCGGCGGTGGTGGCTCCATGACCAGTTGCACCACGCGCTCCGGCAATGAATCCGTATTGTTGACCCGCTCGGTCCGCGGCAGAAAGGGCATGATGACCGCGACAATCGCGAACACAATGGCCAGGTTGCGCAGGATGGTGCGGAAGCGGCGCTCGGTCTCCTCCGACGGCGCCCAAGGCAGATCGTAGCGCCGGTAGTACGGCACCAGTCCTGAGGGAACGCGGCTTGCGGCGGGGTTGAGGGCAGCCATTTATGTCGCCGCCCTTTCGCGCTCGACGACGGCAAACGATACCTTGCCGTACTCCGCTTCGCTGCACGTCATCATGATCTTCTTCAACACGCTGTACGGCGTGCTCTTGTCGCCCATGATGGTGACTTCGCGCTTGGCAATATCGGCCTGCTGCGCGCTGCGGATGCTGCGATCGTTTTGCGCCATGAGCGCCGTTTTAAGGGGCGCAAAGAACGGCCCTTGATTGGCTACCAAATCCTGCAGCGAACCCACCAGGTTGCCGTCCACGTAGAGCGAATCCTTGGTGATCATGACAACCACCGCGGCGCTCGGCTTGCGGTCGGATATGGACTGGGGAATCGAGATGTTCTTCGTATTCGGCAGAATGTCCACCTCAGCCGTGTGCGCGAGCAAGAACACCACGAGAATGGTCATCATGTCGATGAAGGGAATCAGCGCAAAGTGGTTCGCACCATGCCTGCGTTCCCGATGCCGTTTGATGCGGTAAGACGTCATGTCGGCGCATCTCCGATGGCGATGTCGGGGAACAGTTCCGCCTTGGAGAACGGCGGCGTCGGAATTTGATACACGCGCACCGTGTCCATCACCTGCACCAGAACGTCGTAGGGCACGGCAGGTCCGGGCAAAATCGTCGCGTCGGTCATTTCCGGAAACTGCGATTTGATCTGACGCATGAATTCCGACAAATGGTCCAAGTCATAGCCGGCCGGCGTATTTTCAATGGTTTTCAGCGGGCCCGTATTACGGTCATTGATCAGCAGATCGTTCGGCCGGATGATCACCTCGAGCTTCAGGCCTTTCGGCAATTCAACAGGAGCGGTGTTGCTCGCCGGAAGGTTCAGCTGAAGGATGTTCGTCTTGGAAAAGACCGCGGTAAAGATCAAGAAAAACACCAAGATCACCATCATGTCGATCATCGGCACGATGTTCAAATCATCGCGCCCGTGGTGATAGCGGGCGTGATTGCGTCGGACGAGGCGCGCAGCTTTTGACTTCATGAAAGGCGACCTAGGATGCTGTCACTTTGGGTTAAATGCTGCCGCGGGCGGCGGCCGGGGATCGCACCGTCGGCGTCGGCGCCGGTTCATGAGTCTTGTCGGTCTGGCGCTCGGTGATCGAGTTCAAGAACTTCACCGACGCGATCTCCAAGCTGTCGATCAGCGAGGTGGTCTTCGATTCGAGAAACATGTGCGACAGCAGCAGCGTGATGGCGACGAACAGACCTGAGGCGGTGTTGTTCATGGCCACCGAGATCGCGGCGGCCAGCAGGCTGGCCTTCTCCGCCGGATTCGCGGTTGCGACCGCGCTGAAGGCACCGATGAGGCCGGTGATGGTACCGAGCAAACCGATCAACAGGCCGACGTTTGCCAGCGAGGAAAGATAGTGAGTGCGCTTCTCGATTCTCGGAATGACTTCGAGCAGGCTCTCGTCCATGGCCTTTTCGATGTCATCGCGGCGCCTGGCGCTCGCGACCCGCGCCACACCGTAATTCAGGATGGTGGCGATCGAAGCCTTGGAGTTGTGGCACAGGCCCACGACCTGCTTGAAGTTTCCGGCGCTCAACGCCGGCACCAGCGAGTCCCATAGGCTGCGATTGCGAATGGTTTCACGGGTCAGGTACACGTATCGCTCGATCGCGATCGAGACGCCGACCACGAATATCAAGGCCAACGGGTACAGGAATACCCCGCCGTCCTTGAAGAAATTGACTGCCGAACTCATGAAATTCATCTGCGCGCTCCTAGATAAGCTCTATCTTTCAATATGCGATTCAACCAGATTCCGTAAAATCGGCTATGACTTACTTCTCACCCTGGTCCGACGGGCGGGTCCGTGCACCATTTTGGGACGTGTCTGCTTGCACGGCCTTGTAATACACGACTTCACGCTTGAAAACGTCCCGGTCGACCGGGGCCAAGATCTCATCGACCAGGCTGTTCATCGGTTTGCCGGCCAAATCCCCGATGTCTGACTTCTTCCAGGGGACGATGTACATGACCTTTGGTTGCTCCCGATCGCCCGTCACGGTGGCGGTGCCCAATTCCAGCCGATCCGAGCTCCCCGGGGCCTTTTGACCCGTTCCGGAAGCGGATCGAGGGGCGGCGGCCGGCCGCGAGGTATTGGCGCGCGGCTCGCCCGCTTCGGTTTGGGGGGTCGCCGGCCGCGAAGTGGAGGCACGCGGCTCACCGGCCTCGGCTTGGGGTGCGGCGGGCTGTGAGGTATTGGCACGCGGCTCGCCGGCTTCGGACTGCGGCGTCGATTTGGCAGGCGCCTTTACAGGTGCTTTGGCAGCCTGCGTTGTCGGTGCGGGCGTCTCAGACGGCGTCGTAGCCGGCTCGGTCTGCTGGGCGGCGACATTCGCGCTCCAGCAGAACAGGCCAATGCTCGCCATGTTCATCAAGACTTTCATGCGGGCTCCTCCTTCTTGGCGGCGGGCGCGGGTGCGCCGACACGCTTGCGCAATTCAATCACCCAGCCGGCAACTTGTTTGTTGTCACCGGCAATTTCGAGGTAACGCTGAAACTGCTCCAGCGCTTTTTGCGGCTCGCCCAGGTACAAATCGTAGAGCACGCCCAAATTCAGATGGGCTTGCGCGTAATTTGGTTCAGCTTCGATCGCATGCAAGTAGGCCGCCTCCGCCTCCGTGAACTTGCCAAGCTTACGCTCGACGATACCCAACTCATCGCCGGCAATGGCGTTGGCAGGCGCGGCCTGCAGCGCCGCTTTGAATGCGGCCTCCGCGTCTGGTAGTCGTGAATCGTGAAGATACATCAAACCAAGATTTAATTGCGGCCCCGCAAACTGCGGATAGGCAACGCTCAGTTGTTTGAACTCGAGTTCCGCATCCGTGCTTCGGCCCGACTTCATCATCTGCAGAGCCTGGCTGTATTGCTGAGCGGCACGCGGCGGAACCGGCGTCTCGGCGGCGGCCGCAGCGCCGCCCGCGGCGACATTTGTAGAATTTACCGACCCTGCTACGGTAGAACCCGCAGCGGTTGCACCGGCGACAGCGGGCTTGGGTGCATTCGCACTCGCCGCCGCCACGGGCGCGGGCGTTGCCGGCGCGGGCTGCGTTGCCGGCGCGCGCGAAGGCTGCGCCGGCGTACTTTGACAGCCGGACAGCAGCGCAAGCACGCCGACGCTAACGAATCGATTCAACCTGCTGTTCACCGATCTCCACCTTGCCATAGCGGCCTGGATTGAGTTGCGCGAGCGCGGCAAAGCTCTTTTGCACCCACTCGTCATAGGTACCGTCTTTGGTGCGTGCGGCGTTGACCTCATGCAACTTGATGGCTCTCTCCTCGAAGGGGAAGGCCTGTTCCTCGAGCAACACGTCGTATTGTTCCAATTCGTCCTTTTTCAGATTTTTGGGTCGTTCCGAGCTCATCAGATCCTTGCCCAACTGCCGGTACAGTTCCGCGCTCTCAAACGTCGCCGCGGTGGTCACCTCGGCGACCTGATAATCGGCGGCGGCTTCAAAGGCCTTGAGCGCCGCTTCCATCGCCTTGCGCTTCTCGGCAAGTGATTTCTTGAGAGGCACGACCAGTTTGATGTTCTTGAACTCCTCTCGCGCCGGTGTCGCGAGCGTCAGCGTCGCCTTCGCGGCGAGTGCCCGGCTGCGGTCCGTGCGCGCCGTGCCCGCCGCACGATCCGCGGCGACGATATCCTTCAGCCAGTAATCGCGGCCGCTGTAGTCGCCCGCTTTCACCGCGATCAAGCTCAGCTTGTTGCGCGCTTCCATCGCGGGATTCAAAGGCTGCGGGAAATGTTTCACAAAGGCCTCGAGCATCACGCGGGACTTTGCCGAGTTGCCGGCCTTGTCGTAGAGATCCGCGGCCTGCAGGGTTGCCTCCCGCTGCACCTCCGGCGTCTCCTTGGACGATTGGGAAATCTGTTCGAATTCGACGGCTGCCTGGCCCGGCTTGTTCGACGCCGAATAGGCCACGGCAAGATTGCGGGTGACATCGACCTGGAGCGGGCTTTGTGGGAAATTACGCCGGAAACCCTCCAACACCGGTATGGCGCGGTCCCACTGCTTTTGAGTCACGAGCAGCGCAGCGGCATCGAAATCCGCGTTCGCGCGAACCTTCGAGGAGGGCGCCAGTGCGGCGACCCGCAGGAAATCATCAACCGCGGCCGCGCTGTCGCCGGCCTTGCTCTTTTGTTCGCCCTGCTTGTAGATGGAGGCCGCCAGCCTCTCGACGATCACGCTGCGCTCCGGATCATTCGCGGGCATCACTGCCTGCGCATGCGTATAGGCGACTTCCGCTTTATCAAAGACGCCTTGATCGAAATTCGAGTTGCCTATCACGGTCCAGGCGATTCGCTGTTTTGCGATATCCACCGGCGGCTGCTTCGCGAGCAGCGCTTCGGAAGCGGATACGGCGCGCAGGTAATCCTTCGCCGTGTAGAGCTCGGTTGCAGCCTTGGTCAGGACCTGAGCGCTCTCGGGATGCGCCGGGAAAGTTTGTGCGAACTTCAGAGAGCTATCGATGGTTTTCTGGTGCAGCGTCGCCCTCGCCTCGCCCGACAGTGCGTCTTCCTGCTTGCCATAGGCGATGATGGCAGCATAGCCCGCCGCGGCCGCCTTCTCATGATCGCCGTAATGGTAGGCGGTGCTCTCATATTCCTGGGCGGCATCGAGATACTGCCTGCTCTCGAATAGGGTGTCCGCCAGCAGGTAGTTGGTGACCGCCGATCCCGCCTCGTCCGGCCACGAGCGCAGATAGCTGCGGTACCACTTCGCCGCTTCCTGATAGTCGGCAACGACCTTGGTTTTCTGCGCCTGCGCGTGATAGTACTGCGCCACATCCTTGAGATTGGTCTTCAGCACCGCCACGACTTTCGCTTCGCTGTTCGGATCGCGCCCCTGCCAGTATGCGGTGCCGAAACTGTAGTTCTCGACGAACTCCTTTTTGCCCTCCAGCACCAGTTGCGGGAATCCGCCCTTTTGGTAGGCCTCGATCGCCTGCATTTCCAGCAGCGGCGCCTTCTCGTTGTTGCGGTCGAGTGAAACGAATGCGCGATAGCTGTCGGCCGCATCGGTGTAGCGTTCTTTCTCCATGTAGAGATCGCCCAAGCGCGCGTACAACAGATAAGAGTACGGGCGCGGCTGCGCGCCCTGGGGCGTGCGGCGCCTGACGAAGTCCTGAATGGTTTTTGGCCCGTCAAGATAGGAGAAGGTGATGGACATCACTCGAAAGGTGTCTTCCACCAATTCGCGATTCGGGCGGCTCAAGGTATCGAGCTCGACCAAGGCGTTCGCGTTGCGTTTGGAAATCAGCACCGAATCCAATACGCCGGCGAAGGAATCCAAGCTGCGCTCATTCTCGCCTTGCTTGAACAGCGACCAGCCATGCTTGTACAGGCTCTGGTTGTAGAACGCGGAAGTGGAGCCCGATTTGATGACCGCCTCGTAAGCGGCCTGCGCCTTCGGATACGCCTTGTCCGAGAACAGCAGCTCGCCGCGGCGAAACTGCGTTTCGTCCATGAAGCGGCTATTGGGGTATTGCGCCACGAGCCGGTCCAGGGAAGCGAGCGCCCGATCCGGCTGTGCGTTCAATTCATACGCGCGCGCCAGCTGGTAGAGCACCGAATCATTGCGCTCGTACTTGGGATAGGTCTTGAGCAGCGCGGTATACAAATGAATGGCTTCCGTCGCGCGCAATCCCTCATTGGTGACCAGCTCGCGCTCAATGCGTTCGGACTCCGAGCTCTCCAGGTTCAAGTCGCCCAGACGGCGCAGTGCCTCGGAGCGCAACGCCGCATCGCCGGCATTCAAATCCAGGAAGCGCTTGTAGCTTTCCATGGTCTTGGCCGGATCCACATTCTTCGGCGGATCGGGATTCACATCCACCTGCTGATTTTCGAGGTCCTTGATCGTCGGCGGTTTTTTGGGAGCGGCGGACGCGGCCGCGCCGAACAGCACCGCCGCCAGTATGGCCGTGCCCCATGTCAGTTGTGAGACCGAGGCCTTCATGGCTTGGTCTCCGGGGGCGGCTCAGCAGGCGTGCTCGGGGAGGCAGTGTCCGGCTTTTTTGGGGCGGCGTTTGCCGGCCCATTCGAGGTGCGGTCATAGATTGCCGCCAGCTCGTAGCGCGCCTGAACCTCATAGGTCTCGATGCGCTGCTTTTGTCCTTCGAGTTCACGGATCGCGAGCAACTGCAGAAATCCGTTTTGCCGCTCTGAGACATCCGCAAGGCGCTCGTGCAGCTGGTCGATGCGGGCGCGGATGGCCGCAACACGCGCGGCGTAACCGCCGGTCGTCAGCGGCGTGCCCGCACGCGCCTGACGGACCAGCACGGAACGCTTCTGGGTTTCCTTCAATGCGCCCTCGAGCTCTTTCACCGAACGGCGCTCATTCCACAGTCTTGCCTTGAAACTCTCCGACAGGCGCCAGTACATGACGCCCTTCATGAGCCGGTGCTTTTCCCGCATTTCCGCCAGATCCGGATCGTTCGGGTGGGCCGCGAGATAATCCTCGATGTTCTTCAGGCGCGCCCAGGTTTGCTGCTCTTCCGGAGTACCGAGCGCGGCCACGTCATTGGATTTTTCGATCTCATTGATGCGCGATTCGAAATCCACGCGCTTTTGCGTCAAGCCGTCCAAATCGGTCGCCGCCAAAACGGCGTCGGCCTTCGGCACGCGCAGGTCGTAGGCTGCCTTGCGCGTATCGAGCATGTCGTCGTAGGCCGAAACATCATCGCGCCAATCATCGAGATTGCGGCTCATGAAATTGAGTTCGCGGTAATTCTTCAGGCCCTCTTGGAATTCGTTGCTCGCAAGGAGCGCGTACAGATAACGCGACTCAGGCGCGTTGGGCAGATTGCTGAGCTGCCAGTACCAGGTCAGGGTGTCTTTCTTATCGTCGCTCAAGAGACGATCGAGCAGCTTGCCGCTGCGAATTCCTTCGATCGAATCGTCGATCTGCTTGATTTCGTTGTCGAAAGACTCGATCGCCGTGTTGTAGAACTCGGCGGCCTGTCCCAGCGCGGAAAGCTGCACGTAGGCGTACGGCACGGTGAGAAAGGACTCCTGCACCGCCGAGTCGAGCATGCTGCGCTTGCGCAATTCGAGCCACGGCACCAGGGCGCGCTTGAATTCGCCCATGCCGGCGTCCGCCCAGCCGACACCCAGGAGCGCCTTGCTCGAATACGGCCCTTCAAGGCGCACGCGCTGCAGAATCGGTTTCGCCTCCGCCGCGCGCTGTCCCTGCAGCAACGCGAAGCCGAGCGCCAAATTGGCCTTGTCCTTCAGGGCCAGCAGTTCCTCGCTGCGGGTTTGCATGGTTCCGACCCGATCCAGGAAGGTGATCGCCTCCTGCAGACGGTCTCTGCGCACCAATGCCACGCCGAGATTGAATTGCGCATAGGCAGTCCAGTCAGGGGTGCCTTTCCAATTGCTCAAGGCCGTGATGGCATCGTCGTAGCGGCCCTGCTTCATCATGAGCTGGGCCAGCAGCATGTAGCGCTCAGCGTTGATGCGCGGATCGATCTTGTCCGAAACTTCACGCAAGGCGCGCTCGGACTCGTCCAGGTAGCCGCGCTGATACCAAACCTTGCCCAGATAGAACCAGGCGCGGTTGCGTACGAATTCAGAGGTATTCTTTTTGAGCAGCGCCTCGAAGATCCTGCCCGCCTCGACGTGTTCTCCCAGCGACAGATACAGGCCGCCGAGCAGCAGCTCCGCCTCTTCGGGAGTATGCGGAACGCGGCCAAGCTGCCGTGCCGCCAGCAGCCGGGTGATCGAATCGAAATAGTCGTCTTGAAAGAAATAGAACAGCACGTCGCCGTAGGCGAGATCCTGCACCGCATGCGGCGCCAGGCCATTCGGGTCCGGCTTGGCGTTTTTTGCATACGACGCCGCCACGGGCATCGCCAGCAGCAGACCGCCGAGGACAAACGGCCGCAGTGTGTTGATCACGCTAAGGAGCCTGTCCGAGTATTCCGCGTGAGCCGCGTTGGCAGCGCGAGGGAGCGGATGCAAGGCGCGCGGCGCAGGCCATGGTGGGCCCCACGGCCAAGCCGCGCAACACCGCAGACGCCCCTCTCGCTGCCAACCCTGCGGGACCGGGCAGATTTCGCTTCAGCCTTCGTTGTCGCCTCCTCATTGGGAATAACCCAACCGCGTCGGCTCCGCCTCGCCTGAAGCGAAATCTGCCACGGTCGCGGCCACGGGGAATACTCGGACAGGCTCCTCACACATCATTCCCAGTCTTTGATCATGAACTCAGGTTGATGCTTGGGAACGCGGTCCGTGATCTTTAGTTCCAGATACTTTGCGCCGACGCCCTTGTCGAAGTTGATATTTGCGCCGCGCCGATAGTCGCGCTCGACCGGACCTTTGCCGGTGAAGAACGCCACCAGTTCATGTTTGCCGACCTTCAAGTTGCCCAAGTAGATTTGCTGCACGCCGCCCTTGAGCAGCGCATCGGCCTCGCGCGCAGTATAGAGATAGTTCTTCACTTCCTTGTTGTCGATTTTGACGGTCACGGAATCCAGCGCGAAAAAAGTGCCGACATCCATCGATATATAAAGAGCAACCTGGGTGTTGGCGGGAAACAGCAGCTCTTCCTGCAGCACGAACAGGTCTTTGTTCAAATCGACCACGTCCTTCTTCAGTCCCTGAACCTCCTGGTCCAAGGTCTTGAGCTCAGGCGGCGGCGCATCGGGAGCCGGGGCCGGCGGCGGCGCCGCGTCGGCGGGCGGAGTCTGTGCTGCGGGAGCCTGAGCGGGCGGGGCCGTGCCGGCCATGGCCATCCATGCCGGGGTGAGCAATGCGCCGCAGACCATCATGGATACGATTCGATACTTGAGATTCATAACTGACCTGTCTCTTTATTCGCGCAGCAATTGACGGATTTGATCGAGATACACGCGCTCATCGCCGCGCCTGAAGCCGACGGTCGAATAACGCACTATCCCTGAACGATCCACCAGGATCGTCATGGGCATTTTCTGCAGGAAGTAATCCTTGCCGATTGTCGTGCCGGTGTCGAACAAAATGGGGTACGACACGCTCATGGCCGCCGCGAACTCCTTCGCGCGGCGCAAGTCCTCATCCACGGATACACCGAGCACCACCAGGCCGGCACGCTGATAGGTGATGTTGATGCGATCGAGCGCAGGCATCTGCTGCCTGGAATCGCCATCCGAGCGCGCCCAGAAATTCACCAGTACCACCTGACCGCGAAATTCCGATAGGCGTAAATTTCTGCCATCCAAGCCGCGCAGCACAAAGTCGGGCGCCGGCTTGCCCACGATGCCCGGCGCGGCGGCAAGCGGCGCCGCAGCCATTGCCAGCCCAAGGATCACGCCGCCGACCAGCAGTGCTCTACGCATGCGCTGCAGCGATTAAAATGACGCCGAAGCGCCGCGACTCATCAATCACGCTGGTAACCCCGCTGTGCTAGACCTCTCTCTTATGGATGGGTCCCGTACCGGAAGCTTTGCGCCCTCGCTTTTCAGCGAGTTTGCCCTGATCAGACCTTATGCAAAATCGCACAATGCGAGCCGTAGTGTCAACGCAACGGCCGCGCGTTCACCAGATTTCTGTATGACTTGGCGCACATTCTGCAATTTCGTTGGGAAGCTGCTTGAGCGCCGCATAGCTCGAGCTTCGAACACGCTGCGCGCGCGTGTACCTTACAAGCCGGCGAACCGAGAGGTAAATGTCTCCGGAATGAGACAGACATGCAGGGTCTGACGTTGCCTTCAAACCCTGCATGTCAAAGCTGAAACTTTAGGCGACGAGACCGTTCACCAGACCGGCGAGCGGTTGCCACGCGATCAGCGGGTCGAGCGCGGTACCCGATCCCAACGTGTTGTTCAAATTCGGCGCCGCGTACAAGGTCGGCCATTGCGCAGCCGCATTCGCGCTATGCAGCGCCATGTAGTTCAACACGACCATCTGCACCAGATTGGGCACGTTGTTGCCGGCGGGACTGCCGGTCGTGTTCTGCGAGCCGTCCTTGTTGAAGCTGCCGATCTGGAGGCTTTTTTCCACATTGCCCTGCGCCGACACCGCCCTGCCTGCCGGGTTGAAGACCAGGAAGTAAGTCGCGGCGACGTTTTGATTGTCGGCCGTCCACACGCCCTTGCCGCGGCCGCCGGTGGAGCTGTCGATCATGCCGTTGCTGGCCAGCGAGCCGTCGCTGAACACGTAGATCATGACCGGCTTGCCGACGCGCGATGCGTATTCCAAGCAGGCACCGATGCAGTTGCCGAGGTTCAAATCCTTTCCCTCGCCGTCCATGCGGTTGCCGGAGTGATAGTCGAAGCCGCCCATCTCAATGGTGCCGGCGGCGGCATTGCCATCGATCACGAGCTTCATGACCGCCGCGGTCTTGCGGTAGTCCGAGTTGGCCTGATATTCCGCCGTGGTGAAAATGCCGCTCGCTCCCACGATATTCGGATCGACGTCGGGGTTCACCGCGGAAGGACTGTTGTACCGGTCGACGATGTAGGCCGCCTTGGTATAGCCGCAAGCCTGGATGCCCTTGTTCCCAAGAGCCGCCGCATTGAGCGTGGCATCGCTGTATGCCTGCACTTGGGCGTACTTGGCATCGCTGATGCGCTTCATGGACTCCAATACATTGGTCACGTCGGCTGGATTCGGCAACAGCGTGCCGAGCTGTCCGGTGCTGACGAGGCCGCTGCTGTCCTGCGAGCTGGAGATCTTGGTCGGCATCGCGGCTGAAATGACCATGGTCGGCGGCGCCATGGAATTGCCGCCGGACTGCGAGCTCTGCGAGCCGATGAGGTTCAACAAGCCGCCGCGGGCGCCAACCTGATAGATGCCATACATCGGATTGTGCGGATTGGTGTTGGTATCGTTCTGCGACAGCGCCGGAATGATCGTACCGGTCGTGCCCGCCATGGTGGCGGCGCTGGCGCGCAGCTTCATACCGCGCAGGTGCGCGCTGTCGGAGTGATAACGCAGACCGAAGCTTGAATCGATGAAATTTCCGGTTGCGCTGGGACTGGGAACCATCGATCCGGGCAAGCCCAGCTTGCTGTAACCCGCCACCGACAAGAAATCGAGCTGACCCTGGGGGCCGCCGACCAGCACGTTGGAGCCCGCAATGTTGCCGCCGCCTGCCAGGTCGAAGCAGATGAAGGGAATCTTGCCGGCGCCGGTCGTGATGGCACAGTTGGTCACCGCCGTCTGGATGTCAGAGGCCAGCGTCGCCTTCGCAACGCGCGGATAGGCAAGCATGCCCGCCAGCGTCGGTGCGAGCACCGTGCCAGCGCCCGTCAAGAACCCTTGCGCGAGGAATTCGCGGCGCGTCCTCGGCCGGGGGTGGTCCTGATGGAGGAACGGGTCGTTCAAACCGCGCACCTTTGATTTCTTGCTCATAAGTAACAGACCTCTTCCGATGCTTAATTGATCATCATTTCGGCGCTGCCGAATGCAGTCGCACAGGCTGCGGCGGCAACGGCATTGGTGCCCTGAGTCGTCGTGCATGAGTTCGTGGTGCACAGCGTGTGGATCAGGGTGCTCAGTTCAGTCGTGACCGCGGATGCAGCCGGCTGGCTGTGCAGCCCCGTGCCAAGCACCTTGTTCGCGATCGCCGAGGTGACCGAGTCGATGCCGGGCTGAGTCGTGAACTGGCTGGCGGTCAATGGCGCGCCGAACAGCGCTGCCTGCAGCGAGGGCGTATTCACCGCGACGTTGCAGTACTGAATGGCCAGCTGCGCCACACCGACTTGGTTCGCGGACGAGAAGGCCTCGATGGTCGGCGTCGGCGGCAGCTGCTGCTGCACGGCCAAGTAAGTCCCGTTGACGGTTGAATTGGTGATCGGCACGCCCGTGAGCTTCGACAGCGTCGAATTGATCTGTGCGAAGGTCTTGACGCCAATGTCGGAGGCCACCGGACCGGGCGCCGGCCCAGGCGCCGTCGGCGTTGCCTCGACGACCACGTTCGTGTGGCTGCCCAAGCGGTCGAAGGTGAGGAAGAACTGGTCGGTCTGCGGGCCGCCCTGCAAGCCGATGACCGTACCGATGTTCGAGAGCACCTCGCCCTGGTTGTAATTGGCCGCGGTGACCGTGGTGTTGAGCGGAATGTAGGCCTGGCCCACCTGCGGAACCGTGCCGTTGATGCCGATGCGGATGCCCTGGACCGGAATATCCGGGAAGGACGTTACGCTCTTGTCGAGCGAGACGAAGGTCGGTGCATCGAACAAGTAGCCGTAGCTGTCGTACTGGCTGACCGTGAACATCACATAGGCCTGCGACACGCCGGTCACGGTCGACACGTTGAACAGCAGGTAGTAACGCTCACCGACACCGGCATTGAAGTTCTGCATGACCTGCGCAGCCGACATGGCGCGACTGTGAATGGCCACGAACTTGATGAGCCCCTGCCAGGATCGGTTGCCCGACACCTCGTTGCCGAGTACCAGCGCAAAAGTGCTGTCCCAGTTGGAGATGGTGCCGCCCTTCTGCGCGTCGGTCGTCGGTACCAGCGCGCCGTTGACGTAGATCTGGCGGCCGTTGACCGAGTCATACGTCAGCACTACATGCTGCAAGGAGGCCTGCAGCGCCATCGCGGCCGTGGGGGTCGCCAATTGCGGCAGACCGGTGAGCGCGGTGTTCGAATTGCGCAGCATGAAGTCATAGTTCTGGTTGGTCTGACCCAGCGTGAAATTGCGCGTGGTGTCGCCGCCCGAGTAGCTGACCATGTACGACTTGTCCGCGGCCACCAGCGCCGGAGCCACCCAAGCCTCCACCGAGAATTCACCGGTGGCCTGGATGAAGTTGTAAATCTTCTGGCTGGCCTGAGTCGTCGCCTGCGCCTTGCCGCCGGCACCGACATTGATGCCCCAGCCGCCGGCGAGCGTGACACTCCCCGAGATCGTGAGGTCGGCCGACGGATCGATACCACTGGTATCGAAGGTCGTACCGTTGACCACCGATTGGAACTCGTACTTGGCGATGGTATCCGCATCGTAGCGGCTCGCGCCGCTCGCGATCGTGCCCTGCGTCAAAGACAAGGCTTTGCTGGTGATCAAGCTGGGATCGATATTGGCCGGCGTGAGCGAGGCAGCGAATGCCTGGATCTGCGCCAACATGGCCGCCGCGTTCGCGGCGCAATTGTCCCAGCAATTGTGGTTGTCGATGAACAGGCGTTGATAAAAGCGCGAGTTCGTGCCGCAGGTACCACCGTTGTTGCCGCCGCTGCCCTCGCATCCCGTGAAGTCGATCTTCGGGATTGCAGCCGGGTAGGCGACCAGCAGCGAAGGATCCGCGAAGTATGGCGACTGCGCCACGGCGGGGTCCGCGGTATTGGAATGGCAGCGCACGCAATACACTTTCGTCAGCGTGTATATGGTGTTTTGGTATTCGGTATAGTCCGCGGGGAAATTCAAGCTCTGACCCACGGTCTGATCCGGTGGAGCCTGCAATTCCACTTCAGTGGCGGACGCCGCGCCCGAGGCGCCGGCCCAGTTGGCGATCCACGTGGTCAGGATTTGACCGCAAGCGCCGGCATCGGCCAGCCAGCAGTTATGGCCGCCGGCAACCTTGGTCACGATGGCCGAGGTCGACGGTGTGGCCAGATTGACCACGGTATTGGCTTGAGCGTACGCGAGGTTCACATCGTCGCTGCGGGCAAAGTTCGGCATTTGCGCCGGTGACGTGGCGTTGTGGCACTGACCGCAACGATTCTGCACGCGCACGTTGTTCCAGAAATTGACCTGGAAGGCCGTGACATCCGCGGTCGCCGCCGGCGGCCCGGTATAGGCATCCGCCTGCACCGTCTGCGAGGGAGGCGGGTTGGTCGTTGTCGGTGCGCCGGCGCCACCGCATGCGCTCAAGGCAAACGACGCCGCGAGCGCTGCTAAGCCGGTGATGCGAGTAACGTTCATGCTCAAGTCCCCATGCAGTAGGCGGCGCCTTCAGCGAAGACTTGCCGCAACGAGTAGTTATGCGATTGGAACGATGAAATCATCGAATTGACCTGGGTGAAGTCGGCCGAGCTGTTCGGTGCGCGCAGGCACACATCCTTGAACACCCGGGTGACCTGGCAGCTGGCGAAGGTCGCGCTGTTTTCCAATTCCGTTCCCAGCGATTTGGCACCATTGCCGCTGCCGGGAAGCGCCGCGCTCCATCCGAGGATGTAGTTCGGCCCGGCGCGCCAACGATTCTCCCACGCGTCGTTCATGGTGTTGAAACCCTGCGGGAAGTTGGTGTTGTTGATGTGATATTTCGGCTGCACTTGACCCGCGGTGTAGACTATTTGTCCCGTCGTGTCCGTGGTGGTCGGGTCGGTGGCGCTGAAGTCGTAGTAGGCAAAAGCCTGCGCCATCGGATCCATGCCGCTGTGGCAACCGATGCAGTTGGTCAGGAAAAGAGTGCTCGCGCCGCCGGGGCTGCGCGTCACGTCCTGGCGAATGCGATCCGGCGGCCGCGTGATGTCCATGACCAGCTGTAGATCGTTGCAGAGGTGATTGAGCATGGTGAAACGGAACATCGCCCGGTTGGTACCGTTGATGAAGAAGGCGCTGGCCGCGCCGCGCGTGGTCATCACGCCGGCGGTCGCCGCGGCCGGAATGCCGCTGAGCGCAGATTGAGTGCTCGAGACCAGATGCACGCTCAGGTCCACGTTGTTGGTGTCGAGCGCGTCGTACATGGCGTTGTTGGAGGGCGAGTACGCAGGGACGCCGGCGGCCGAGTCCGCGATATACACGAGGTCCGCGCTCAGCAAGGTGTTGAACGGAACATTGTCCTTGACCATGCCGATCACGGTGGCGGTATAGTCATTGAGCGGCACGAACACCGACTGGTCTCTGTTGGTCCAGGGTGCCGCAAGATTGCGGATGGTGTTGTTGAAGAAGGCGGGATCGTTGGTCGCGATCAATGCGGCGCTCACCCCATCGCCGGCCGCGGTCATTTGTGCCAGCTGAGCGGCGCTCGGCGGTACGCCCGCGATGCGGTTATAGATGCGCGTGGCTTGGTCCGCGTTGGGTCCCGCTGCCAGCGCGCTTGCTCCGGCCAGCGCCAGCGCGCCGGCGCAGATCGAGGCGCGTACCGCGCGCGCAACAAGACTCGGCGTCGCTGATGTACGGCGTGCACTCTGCGTCATTGGTTTCTCCATCCCGTTCTTCATATGCGCATCCACTCGCGTGAGTTGTGGTTCAACTTGGGTTGCGAATATACGCAGCCGACTTGTGTTGAAGTAATGTCTCATCCGAACGACGTCGGTGTTTCGCGACAGTACCGACGGCCAATACCAGACCTATATCCTGAGCTCTATTCCCGCACGGTCTCGCGCGGCGTGCACAGAGAAACGGATATGGAGAAGTTCTTCTGTGAGTGCGTTAACAGTATGCGTACGAACATCGAACGAAGATGCGTGTATGGGACCGATTAAGTTCAATGACGACGGCTGCACGCGTGCCGGCAACTCGCTGAACCGAAACTTGAGCACAGGTAGCTACATATGAACACTTTCACACTGCGTGAACGCCGTCACGGTCTGCTGAAACTGGCAGCGATCGCGTTGCCCTTGCTGGCCGTGCTCGGATGCAGCAGCGCCTCCAGCGGTCATGCGCCCGGCGTGGCCGGCGGTCAAACCCTGACCCCCGGCATCACCAATTTTCCCCTGGCCTATGTGAAGCGCCCGGTTCTGACCAAGGACATCGATGTGCGCGATCTGATCACCTCGACCACGGGCGGGGATCTATACATTCGCAGTCAGGCCAGTGCCGCCGGTCAAGAAGTCAACGTCACCGGAGCCATCACCAAGGGCATGGGCGACGTGCGTGACCTCGACGTATCGCCCGACGGGACCAAGATCGTCTTTTCGCTGCGGCTTCCCTTGAACCCGAATAAGCCGAACACGGATGTGACTCAGCCGAATTGGCATATCTACACTTACGATGCCACGACGCAGACGGTCACGCAGTTGACCAACGACGCCATCACCGCGGGCCACGATGTGGGCGCGCGCTACCTGCCGGACGGCCGGATCGTGTTTGCCTCGACCCGGCAGATCGGGACCCAGTCCATCCTGCTCGATGAGGGCCGGCCGCAGTACCAGGCACAGACCGACGATCGCTCGCAATCCATATTCCTGCTGCATGTCATGGACGGCGACGGCACCACCATGCACCAGATCAGCTTCAACACGAACCACGACTTTGCGCCGTCTGTTTTGAGCAACGGCCAGCTGGTCTTTTCGCGCTGGGAGGGCGGCAACAACGGTCAGATCGGCCTGTACCGCGCGAATCCGAACGGCACGGGACTCGAGCTCTACTACGGTGCGAACAGCCACGCCACGGGCGCCAATATTGCCGGCACCAACAACAATGTCATTCAGTTCTTGAATGCCCGTGAACTCGCCAATGGCACCTTGGTCGCCCTGGTGCGGCCGTTCAAGGGTACGCAGCTGGGCGGCGATATCGTGCAGATCAACGCCGAAGGGTTTGTTGAAATCCATCAGTCCGCCACCCCTGGCGGCGGCGGCGGCACGGCGCAGACCAGCCTCACCAATCTGGGCGTCACCACGGATTCGAACATGCCCTCGCTGGGCGGCCGATTCGCCTCGGTGTTTCCGTTGTACGACGGCACCAATCGCATGCTCGTAAGCTGGTCGCCCTGCCTGGTGCTCGACACCACCGTGACACCCAACGCCACCAACTTGTGCACCTCGTCGAACACCTCCGGTCCCAATGTCACCCTGGCTCCGCCGCAGTACACCCTGTGGGTCTATGACCTGGACAAAGGAACCCTGGGTCCCGTGCTGGCGGCCGACGCCGGCACGATGGTCATCGAGCCTGTGATCCTGCAGCCGCGCAAACCTGCGCCCGTGACCCTGGTGGATGCGGCGCCCGCCCCCGGCCAGGCCGCCACCATGGCCAACGCGGGCGTGGGACTGCTCGATATAAGTAGTGTGTACGATGTCGACGGCGTCGACACCGCAACGCCCAACATTGCAGGGGTGTCGAACCCCGGCGCGCCGACCTTCTATACGCGTCCGTACCGATTCATCCGAATTCAGAAAGCCGTGGAGATCCCCGGCAAGACCGTGCGCAAGATCGAGAACTCGGCCTTCGGCCCTGCCGGCATGGGTATGCGCGAGATCCTCGGCTACGCACCCATCCAGCCGGACGGATCGGTTCAGGTCCAAGTACCTGCGAACGTCCCCTTCACGATCGATATCGTCGATGCGAATGCGAAACGCATCACCGCCCAGCACACGAGCTGGCTGCAGGTGATGCCGGGCGAGACCAAGAAATGCAATGGCTGCCACAGCACCGCCAACAACACCACGGGTACGGGAATCTCGCATGGCCGCGCTGGCCTCACCAATCCGGTCAATGCGGGCGCGCCGGCCACGGGCTCACCGTTCCCCAGCACCAATCCGGCCATTGCCCTGACCAACGCCGGCGAAACCATGGCGCAAACCTTGGCACGGATGACCTGCTCGAACGGGATTACGCCCAGTACGCCCAGCACCGTTAACGGCAGCCCCACGCCCTGCTCACAGATTCTGAGTGCGGATGTGGTCTACGACGGCGTCTGGACGGTCGGCACCACGCCGCCGCAGGCGGACGCGGCCTTCGCCTATCGCTATGCGGATTTAACGTCGGCATCACCGGTGACGGGCGCAACCAATCCGAATTGCGTGTCTTGGACTGCGCAATGCCGCGTCACGCTCCACTACGCAAACGCGTCCGATACCGCCATGAGACAACCCTTTATTCAGTCCGTGTGGAGCAACGCCAGCCGCACCAACACCGTGAACGGCGTGGCGATGACCTCGACGACTTGCTCGGTCTGCCACAACCCGGTCAATGCGATGGCCATGGTCCAGGTCCCTCAGGGTCAGCTGGACTTGAACGGCACCGCATCGAACGTCGACCCCACGGTCGTCACCTCCTATGAGCAACTTCTGTTTGCACATAATGCACAGACGCTTAATATGGGTGTGCTGCAAGACCTGCTGGTTCCCGCGCCCGGGCCTCCGGACCCGGTGACCGGCCAGCCGACGACCATCATGGTGCCCGTCTCTTTGGCGCCCCCGATGGCTGCCGGCAGTGCGGCGGCTTCGACGGCTTTCTTTAGGATGTTTGACACTACTTTTCATGACCCTGTACTCGATCACACCGGTTATTTATCCACCGCGGAGTTGCGTTTGATCGCCGAATGGTTGGATATTGGCGCGCAGTTCTACAACGATCCGTTTGTTGCGCCCGTAGCGAACTGACCTGATGCGTCGTCTGCTCGCGCTCTTGCTGTTGGTGCAGGCGTTACATGGTGGTCTTGCGAATGCGGCGGCGAAGAATCTGGAGTTGGTCGTTGCCGACCCGTTCCTGGAGATGCACTCGGGACCCGGACGCGGATTTCCGGTCGTCTACGTCATCGGCCGCGACGAGCTGGTCACGGTGCTCTACAGCCGCACGGATTGGTTCAAGGTGCGTGCGGCGACCGGCAGCGAAGGCTGGGTACGCCGCGCGGATCTGGCGCGCACGCTGCTGCAGACGGGCGAGCCTGCGCCCATTCCGCCCTATCCTGAATTCGCCTCGCACCGCTGGGAGCTCGGCGCAGGCTACGGCGTCTACAACCGCGAAAATTTGGTCACGGCGTATGTGGATTTCGGACTGACGACGAGCCTCGACGTCGAATTCGCGGTTCAGCAGGCTTTCGGCACGCTCGATAACCGCTATGTGGCTTCGATCGGTGTGCGGCATACGTTCATTCCGGAGTGGAAGTGGTTCTCGCCCACGGCCGGCATCGGCACTGCGTATCAATATGTGCAGGACAAAGTGCCGCCCGCACCGCTGCAACAGAGCAACGAAATGGCCTATGTTTCGCTGGGAGCGCGCGGATTCATCACGAGGCGATTCCTGTGGCGCGTCGATTGGCGCCACTACGTCGTCTTCAACAACCTGAATGTGTATGAGGATTTAGAAGAATGGAAATTCGGCTTAGCTGTATTCTTCTAGCCGCTGCGCTGCTGTCGGGCTGTAGCTGGTTCCACCGTGGCCACAAGGCGTCGCCCGAGATCGTGGCCGAGGAGCCGCAGGCCGAGCCGTCGATCATCGAACCGCAGGTTACCCGGCGCGTCGTCAAAACACCGCACATCAAGGCGAAGGACTTCGAAGTGGGCGGTTACTACGGCGCGATCAGCATTCAGGATTTCGGCACCAATCCAATCTACGGGGTGCGCGCCGCCTATCACGTGTCCGAGGACATCTTCCTGGAGGGCTTCGTGGCCCGATCCAAGGCCGGCACCACCAGTCTCGAGGACGTGTTTCCGGACATCACGGTAGTGAGCGACTCTGGGAGGCACTTCACGTACTACGACCTGGACGTAGGCTACAACGTACTTCCCGGCGAGATCTTTCTCGGGCGGGGCCGCGCGTTCAATTCGGCCCTATACGTGACGGTCGGCATGGGCGATGTGAAATTTGCCGACAAGGACCAGTTCGCGCTGAACTTCGGAGTGGGCGAGCGACTTCTGATAAACGACTGGCTGGCCCTTCATGTGGACGTAAGAGACCACATTTTTGAGACCAGCCTGACCGGCCGTACCAAGAATGTCGACAACGTCGAAGCCACTATCGGTCTAACCGTTTTCTTCTGACCAGGAGTAAGGAATTCATGCCGAGTACCTCAACATTGATTAAACGCTGTGCCATGGCGGCGATCGTCGTTGCCTCGACCGCGTTTGCCGCCGGCGGCGATGCCTCCGGTCCCGCCCCTGCGTTCACCCTCACCACGCTGGCCGGACAGCCGAGCGGCCTGAATGCCTACAAGGGCCAGGTCGTGATGGTGAATTTCTGGGCAACCTGGTGCGGACCCTGCCAGCAGGAAATGCCGCTGCTGGATCAAATGTACAAGAAGTACAAGCCCGCGGGCTTTACCCTCATCGGCGTCAACGTCGACAAGGAAGCGCCGGCGGTCAAGCAGCTGCTGGAGCGCAAGCCGGTGAGCTTCCCGGTGCTGCTCGATCCGGCCAACCAGGTCAGCAAGGCCTATCACGTCGATGAAATGCCGAGTTCGGTGATCATCGATCGCAAGGGTCAGATTCGCTACATCCACCGCGGCTACAAACCAGGCGACGAAAACGACTACCAAGATCGAATTCGTCAATTGATCCGGGAGTAAGCCGTGCGCTGCCGTCAAATGGTGATGTCGGGCGCTCTCCTGGGTACGCTGCTGCTGTCGAGCGCGTGCAGCATTCAGCCCTGGGTGAAGCCGTACGAGCGGGATCGGCTCGCGGACCCCATCATGGCATGGGACCGGGACGCCATTTCCAGCGCGTACCTCGATCACATCCGCGAATCGAGAGAAGGTTCGCGCGGTGCCACCGGCGGTGCGGGCGGCGGCTGCGGCTGCAATTGATTGAAGCATGACGCATAGGCACACCCTCGCCCGCGCAGCAATGATCGCTGCTCTGCTGCTGATCCGCAGCACGAGCGCGGACGTGCTCCCTGACAATCGCGCCGATGTGTTCTACAGCAAGTACAGCGGCGGCGGCATGGACATCACCGGCTATTCGGCCACGGCGCGCGCCAAGATCACGGAAAACTTCGCGGTCGAAGCCAACTACTTCATCGACAAGGTCAGCGGCGCATCGGTCGATGTGTTGAGCCAGGCCAGCGTCATCAAGGATGAGCGCAAGCAAAAGAGCGGCACGATCGAATACCTGCGCGACAAGACGACTTACACTGCGTCGTACATGTCGAGCGTGGAGCGCGACTACGTATCCGACACGGCGAGTATCTCCCTGAGCCAGAGCATGTTCGGCGACCTGACCACCGTGTCGCTGGGATTCGCGAACACCAAGAATAAAATCGGAGAAAACAACGGCAGTGCGAATGATCCCAACGTCGCCTGGCTGGGCCATGCGTTGACGCGCGCTTATAGCGGCGGTGTCTCGCAGATCATCACCAAAAATTTCATTGCCGACGCCAACCTGCAGGTCATCACCGATGCGGGGTACCTGGCGAATCCGTATCGATCGATTCGCTTTCTTGACCCCACGAATCCCAAAGGCTACGGACTGGCGAGCCAGGTCTATCCTGAGACGCACACGAGCACTGCGGTGCAGGTGCAGGGCAAGTACTACCTGCCGTACCGCGCGGCCGTGACCGCCCTGTATCGCTACTACACCGACACCTGGGGAGTTCGCGGCAATACCTACGAGATCGACTATACCCATCCTGTCCGCAACCGATGGATCTTCGAAGCAAGGGTGCGCTACTACAAGCAGACTGCGGCGACTTTTTACAGCGATCTGTATCCTTTCGCCGGCTCGCAGAATTTTACGGCGCGCGATCAGAATCTCGCGGCTCTGGACAACACGACCATCGGCGCGAAGGTGACTTATGCCTTTTTGCCGGATGGCTGGAAGTTCTTCAAGCGCGGTACCGTGACGTTGGATGCCAGTCGAATTCGCTTCAACTACCGCGACTTTCGCGACATCAAGGATTTCGGCGTGCCGGCTTTCAGCCCGGGCGCGGAGCCCTTGTACCAGTTCAATGCGAACGTGTATCAGGCTTTCGTGTCGATGTATTTCTGACCGACCGTACCTGCGCACGCCACCAACAAAGCAGCAACGGAGCGAGCGCGGAAGCAATCGCAAGCGTATCCGCCACCCAGTCCCAGAAGTCCTTGTCCCGGTGCACCATCGGCAGGCCCTGCACTATTTCTATCAGAGCTCCGAACGCCGATAGCAGCGCCGCAACCACGAACAGGTTTTGCCTGGGAAACGCAGCGACCGCCAGGCCCGTGAGGACATAGAAGGCGATGAAATGCGTCGACTTATCCCATGGCGTCAAGTGCAAGACACGCGCCTGCGGAGCCACGGCGCTATAACAAGTGAAAGTCAGCGCCGCAAGGAAAGCGATTCGCGCAATTTTGAGCAATAGCGATATGCTTGGCACAGGTACACCAAAACCATCAGCATAACAGGAAGGCTATATGAACCGCCCCACGCCGAACGGCGCCAGAGTCAACCGCAGAGCACTCATAAAAAGCTTGGCAGCCGCGACCGCGGCTGCCGCGATACTTCCGAGCCGGCGCTCCGAGAGCGCCGAGTTGCCGCACCTCGACGTCAAGGATCCCGCCGCCGCGGCGGTGGGCTACGTCGAGAATGCAAACCAGGTCGATGCAAAAAAATACCCGGCCTACGTGAAGGGCACCCTTTGCGAGAACTGTTTGTTGCTGCAGGGTGCGGCCGGCGCCGACTATCGGCCCTGCCAATTATTTCCGGGAAAATCCGTGTCCATTCACGGCTGGTGCAGCGGTTGGAGCGCGGAAATATAGGCATCGCGCACGTGCACGCCGATCGCCGGAAAATCCACGAAAAATCCGTCGATGCCCCGATCCAAGTAGCGGCGGATCTCCGCCTCCAGATTGCCGTGCGCACCGCGCTCGCCGCCAACCTGCAAATCGCCCGGTAGGAACTCGTTTTCCGCACGAAACGTCCAGACGTGCACCTGCAAATTGGCCGTATGCGCAGCCCGAACCGCCTCAGGCGTGGCCAGCGCCTTCGCGATGCCGATGGCATCGGCATACTGGGCTATGACGCCGGGCTCGCCCAGCTCGTGCTCGAGCAGCTGCACCAACGGCAGCCGGGTCATGGTGCGCAGCTGCTGCAGATTTTGCGGATCGAAGGACTGGATGAATACGGGGGAGCCGGGCTTGGCATAGTGATGGCGCCGCAACGTGTCCAGGAGCGCCAATTCCAGCGGCAGGCCAATTCCCGCGAAATGCGCCGGGTGCTTGGTCTCGGGATAGACGCCAACGGGCCGATTGCGCCCGGCTTGGCCGTTCGCTCGCATCACCAATTGCATGATCTCATCGAAGGTGGGCACGCTGAAGAGCCGGTCAAATTGGCGATTTTGCGGCCGCAACTCCGCGAGTCGTTCGCGTGCGCGCAGTGTCTTGATTTCAGACAGCGTGAAGTCTTCCGTAAACCAACCGGTCATGGACTCGCCATCGATGATCTGGGTGCGGCGGCGAGCCGCAAACTCGGGGTGCTGTGCGACATCGGTGGTGCCGCCTATTTCATTCTCGTGGCGTGCAATCAGCACGCCGTCGCGTGTCATGACGAGGTCGGGCTCGATGTAATCGGCGCCCTCCTCGATCGCGAGACGATAGGACTCCAAGGTGTGTTCGGGACGTTCGCCGCTCGCGCCCCGATGCGCGATGACCGTAATGCTGGACACGTGAGCTCCGATTTGACGTTGCCGCGGAGTCTAGCGCACGGCCGCACAGCCGGGACCGAGGTTCCTTCCTGGACCCTCGGTTCCCAACCTTGAGCTTGCGCTACCGTGGCGGAGCTAGCGGCGCTTCGTACGGTTCGTGTGCCGACATCGGGCTGGCCGACCCGGGTATCCACGGCGACCGTTGCTGTACCAGTCCGTGGCCCCAATCGGCGCGCAGGGACGTGGGTTGCGCCGCAAACGCGGCGCCGATCGCAAATACGGCCGCGACTGCAACCGTTATTCTTCGACGATGCATGGCTCAGTGCCCTCCCTACGCGGCCGCATGCGGCGGGTTGATCGGCGGAAAATCGAAGCCAAAAGCAGAACTGGTGATTGCGCTGGCAGTGATCAAAGCGGCTAGACTGAAGTTCATGGTGATTGCTCCGGTGAAAAATTGATTAGAAAAATGCGATTCAGAGAAACGCGTGCCTATATGGGTAAGCGACGTTTGGACGCAATTCCCCTCACATTGCATAACAATGTATGCTTAGGGGAAAGCCCTAGGTCGCAGGGGGACCGCAAGATCGTCTATGGTCACTGGTAAATGACGATGGAAGTTCCGGCCAACTTCACCCAACTGCTGACCGAGTGGCGAACCGGCCATCCCCAGGCATTGGAGCGTCTGACGCCGTTGGTGTACGACGAGTTGCGCCGCCTGGCGCGCAGCTACATGCGTACCGAGCGCGGCAGCCACACTTTGCAGGCGACGGCCGTGGTGCACGAGGCCTTTCTTCGTCTGGTTCAGGCCAACGTCGACCTGCAGGATCGGCAGCATTTTTTTGCACTGGCCTCCCGGCTGATGCGCCGGGTCCTGGTGGACCATGCGAAGTCGCGCTCCCGGGCGAAGCGCGACGGCGGCGTGCGCGATCACTCCGGCCTCGAGCTGGCCGAGATCACGGTGCCGATCGACGTCGATGTGGTGGCGCTCGATGAAGCGTTGGAGGGGCTGCTGCAGCTCGAGCCGCGTCTTGCGCAGGTGATCGAACTTCACTATTTCGGCGGAATGACTTACGACGAAATTGCCGCCGCGGTCGGCGCATCCGCGGCCACGGTCCACCGCGATATCCGCCTCGCAAAGGCGTGGCTGCTGAACGAAATCGGCGCATAACCTGCCATGATCCCGCGCGCACGCTGGCATCAAATCAAATCCGTGTTCGAACTAGTGGCGGACATGGAGGACAGCGCGCGCGCCGCCCACCTGGATCAGTGCTGCGGCGATGATTCAGAACTGCGTTCCTCGGTGCAATCGCTGTTGGCGATCGATGGCAGCAAAGTAGATCCGCTGCTGCACGCGGTCGGCGCGGCGGCCGAATCCCTGCTCGAGGATCACCGCGACCGATTGCTCGGCACGCGGGTCGGTCCCTATCGCGTGGTATCGATTCTGGGCCATGGCGGCATGAGCGTCGTGTACCGCGGTGAGCGCGACGATTCGCAGTACACGCAGGTGGTCGCCATCAAGGTGCTGCAGCACGCAACCGTGCATCCACGGCTACGCAGCCGCCTGCACAGTGAACGCCACATCCTCGCGACCCTCGACCACGGCTCCATCGCGCGGCTGATTGACAGCGGCGATCTCGATGACGGCACGCCGTACCTGGTCATGGAATATGTGGACGGCGAATCCATCGACTGCTATTGCGACAGCCGCACTCTGTTCATTCGTGAGCGTCTCGAGTTGTTTGTTTCCGTTTGCGCCGCGGTTCAGTATGCGCACCGCAACCTGGTCGTGCACCGCGACATCAAGGCGTCAAACATCTACGTCACCGACGAAGGCAACCCCAAACTGCTGGATTTCGGCATCGCAAAACTGCTCGCGCCCGAGAATTTGTCGCATACGCTGCCGGTCACGCGCCTGCAGGAACGCATTCTGACCCCCGAAAATGCGGCCCCGGAACAAGTCCTCGGCAGGCCGATCACCACCGCGACGGATATCTACGCGCTGGGAGTGCTGTTGTATCAATTGCTGACGGGCCGATCACCGTATCGCCTGTTGAGCTACAGCCAGCTGCAGCTGGAGCGCGCCATTTGCATGGACGATCCGGCGCGCCCCAGCCAAGTGGTCGTTGCGAAGCTCAAAGGCGAATCGGATGCCGATCGCAGCCGTATTTCGGATCGACGAGGGCTCTCGCCGCAGCGTTTGCGCACCCGCCTGAGCGGTGACTTGGACGCCATCGTCGGTATGGCGATGCGCAAGGAACCGGATAAGCGCTATGCGTCCGTCGAGGCGCTCGCCGACGATTTGCGCCGTCACCTGCTCGGCCAACCGGTGCGCGCGCGTCAGGGCGATTGGCGCTACAACGCATCCAAGTTTCTGCGGCGCAACCTGCTGGCGGTCGTGGCAACCGCGGCGGTGTTTGTCGGCCTGGCCGTCATTGCCGGCGTGACCCTTTGGCAAAATCACCGTATTTCGCTGGCGCGCGACGCCACCGCCCTCGAGCGCGATCGGGCGCAGCAGGTTTCCGCCTTCATGGTGGATGTCTTCTCGCAAGCGGACCCGTACATCGCCCAAGGAAAGGAGCCCACTGCAAAGGATGTGCTGGATCAGGGTGCCGAAAAAATCAAGGGCAACTTGAATCTGCAGCCGGAAGTCCGGGCGCAGCTGCTCGAGAGCATCGGGCTTGCCTATCGGCGGCAGGGATTGAACGATCGCGCCATACCCCTGTTCGAACAGGCCGTGGCCATTCGCCGCGGCGCGCGGCCGGTCGACAACGGCAAACTTGCAGCGGCGCTCGCCAACCTGTCCCAGGCATTGAACGATGCCGGCCGCCTGGCCGGCGCCGATGCCAACATCAAAGAGGCCGTGGCGTTGTCCCGCTCCGGGCCGCCCTCGGTGGAAACCGCGGATATCTTGTATCAGTACGCGACTTTCTCGCTCAATGCCAAAAGCGATCCGGAAGCAGCCACCAAGCTGTTCACCGAAGCGCTGGGCATCTTTCGTAGTGTCCCGGGGGATCAGCGCCTGGGGATTGCCTCGACACTCGGCGCCCTGTCGGGCGCGGCGCAATGGGCCGGCAAGTTCGCGAACGCCGAGCAATTGATCCGCGACTCGATAAATCTGCTCGGCGCGACCGTGGGGCGCAATCACCCGGACTATGCCACCGCGATGGGGAACCTGGGCTACCTGCTCATGCAGCAAGGAAAATATGCCGACGCC